>OKLF01000013.1_pt1 | contig 147049 bp, 122 predicted proteins | sample 1601641 | NCBI WGS metagenome assembly OKLF01 (sample SAMN04436711, study PRJEB24849) | human gut metagenome | biome: human gut; feature: NICU; material: stool | host: Homo sapiens | place: USA: Saint Louis, MO | collected 2010-08-13 | reverse complement strand
GAATGTGGGGATCGCCATGGCGCAGGAGCCGAACGAGCGGGAGTTGGGCACGATGTGCGACGCGGGCGGCGAACTGCTGGGGCTGTACGAAGGAATCGCCATCACGCGGCGAACCACGGCCTACAGCGGTGTGATGCCGGACGTGATCACTATTTTCAAGGGCCCGCACGAGCGGGTATGCGCCACCCGTGCGCAAATGGTCAAGCAGATCCGCAAGACCGTGCTGCACGAGATCGGCCACTACTTCGGCTTCGATGACGCCTACCTGCACGCGCATGGCTATTAGAGGCCGCTACAAGAAGACGCACGCAAGGCCGTGTTTCGGCACGGAATAGGATTCATCCGGAATCGTTCGGAACGTCTCATTGTCGACGAGGCGCAATACATGCCGGATCTGTTCCCCATGATTCAAGTGGCAGTGGGAAAGCAGCAGGGCGCTCCCGAGTCGCAGCGCCACGTGGTCCTACGTATCGAACGGATTTTCAGGCGCGAGGTGCTTACGCGCATTCTGCAGCGGGATGGCTGAGCCGCTGACATGAGCCAGGGGAGTGACATGACTGTGTTCTCTTTGGTTTTCCGAGGGTTGGCGAGTAGCGTAGAACCTGAATCGCAATGGGGCGGTTCGTGAATGCACGGACGCACGATAGCGTCGGCAATGCAAAGGAGCGAATATGAAGTCTTGGAGATTCACTGGAACGAACGAACCATTGAGATTGGAAGAACTGCCGGAACCGAGTGCCGGGCCGGGCAAGGTCGTCATCGATGTGAAGGCGGCTGGCATTTGCCATACCGATGTCGGCATTCTGACTGATCCCGGTTGGATGACCATGCTCGGCCAGGTGCCGGTGACGCTTGGCCATGAGGATGCCGGTGTCATCAGCGCGGTCGGCGACGGTGTCACCGACTTCAAGGTCGGTGACCGTGTAGCAATCTGCCCGACCACGTCAGCAGGATGCCCTGGCTCATCGTTTGATGGCGGTTTCGGGCCGAAAATCGTCATAGGGACCGAAGCATTGGTGCGCATCCCGGATGAAGTCGATTTTGTGAACGGCGCCGCCGCAACCGATGCGGGCATGACATCCTATGCGGCGGTGGTCCGCCGAGGTGGCGTCAAGGCGGGAGACAAGGTCGGCATCATCGGACTTGGCGGGCTTGGCCAAATTGGCGCGAGGGTGGCGCATCTGCTTGGTGCGGAAGTGTATGTGGCTGAAATCAAGGAGGACATCTGGCCGCTTGCCAAGGAACTCGGCGCGGTGGACGTACGTAGATCCATCAAGGACTTCAACGACGTAAAGTTCGATGTCATCATCGATTTCGCGGGCTTTGGCACCACTACGGCGGATGCGGTGGACGTCATCGGACTGGGTGGCGTGGTCGTGCTCGTCGGCATGGGCAAGCTGGAGACCACCATCGATTCAAAGTCGCTTATCGTCAATCAGTGTGATCTGCGTGGCTCGAACGGAGGCACTCCCGACGATATTCGCGGCGTTTACGAGCTGATGCGTACCGGAAAACTGTCGCCCGTCACCACCTGCATCAGCTTCGACGAGGTTCCGCAGGCTATCGAACGGCTCGAAGCGGGCGATGTGAAGGGCCGGCTCGTCATCAGATACGAGTAAGAGCACCATCTGCCCGCCGATGGAACCGGTTGACGCTTCGGCTCGTCGGTTCCTCTCCTCGACGGGCCGGCCGGGCCGACGGGCTGGCCGGCCCGTCGGCGACTGGACCCGATGCATAAAGAGCCCTAACATTACTTAAGTGATGATGGACGATAACCGGCAATGATGCCGCATGGTTCCGTCTTCACCGGATATTTTTCGGCTGATATTTTCAAAGGAGAAAGTATGACGGACAATCGCATGAAACAAAAGGAGAGACCTCCATCCGCAGAAGGCAACGGCCTGCAGAAAAGTCTGAAACTCATCTTCGTCTACACGGTGGCGACCGGCTCGATTTTCACCTACGTAAGCTATTGGGATTCCGTATTTTTCAGCTATTGCGGGGCGGGAACGTTCCTCGCCTTCGCGCTGATGACGGTTGCGATTCTTCCGACGGCACTCGTCTACAGTGAAATCTCACCGTTGTTCAAAACGGCGGGCGGCGAGCTCATCTACAATACGGTCGGCTTTAACAAGCATGTCGGCTTTCTGGCATCCTGGCTTATCATGGCGGCTTGGATTTCCGTGCCTCCGGCCGTGGTCATGGCCGTGGCGACGTTCATCAGCAAACTCTTCAACCTGAATCTGAATTTCCAGACCACCGTGATCATCGGCGTCGTGTTCCTGTTGCTCATCTTCATCATGAGTCTGCAGGACGTGCAGTTCCTGGTCAAAGCACAGGCGTTCTGCCTGTTCGCCAATATTGCCACCACGCTTATCACCGCAGCGCTGATCCTGACTTCCGGTCATTGGAGCATCGCCAATCTGGCGGACATGTTCTCGTTCAGTTCGAAGGCTTCGACGCTTGGCATTCCGGCGTGGATCATCGGCATGGCATTGCTCATCACGCCCTATTTCGGTTTCGAAACCGTGCCCCAGATGGTGGAAGAGGGTGACTTCCCCATCAATAACACGAAGAAGGCCATCTGCGGATCCGTGCTCACCTGCGGTGCGATCTACACGATCTTCTTCTTCTGCGTGGCCGGTCTCGCACCGGTCAAGGATCTGCTTGCCGGCGATGCCGCGAACGGTTTCATGACCATCACCGCCATGCAGAATCTGCTGGGATGGAAATTCTGGCCGATTGTGTACGGCTGCATTTCCATCCTGCTGGGGATGACCGCTTCGATTCTGGGATTCTGGATGTCCACCGTACGCATGCTCTATTCGATGGGCAAGAAAAACTTTCTGCCGGAAGTGTTCACCAAGGTCAACAAGCATCAGCAGCCGATTCTGCCGAACATCTTCCTGCTGGCCATCAGCCTGACCTTCATTCTTCTGCAGAATGCGGGCAGCTTCATGAACGACTTCTTCAACCTCATGTCGTTCGGCTGCGCCTGCGCCTATGCTCTGACGATGATCTCGGCCGTGCGTATTCACCATAGGCATCCCGAATGGTATGCGAACAACAGGAACGTGGTGCCAGGCGGTGACCTGTTCCGTGTGCTCGCCATGGTGATCATGGTGTGCATCGCGTTCTTCTGCACACTCGGACAGGGCGTAGGATCATGGATTTCCTTCGCCGTATATCTTGGCATCGGCGTGGCCATCTGGCTGTGGATGCTGCTGGTCCGGTGGAGGAATTCCAAGGTCGTCATCGAAACGTTGGACGGCGAGGTCGAGTTCTGAACCGGCTCTGCGCATCACGGCCGTAACGGCCAAAAGGCAACTGAAGAACAATCCGTCGTGAAACCGAACCAAGCAAATAAAGGAGTAATCATGGTTCAACCGAAACTCGAAGGCAAAGTCGCCATCATCACCGGAGCCGCGGCAGGCTTGGGCGAGGGAATCGCGCAAGTGTACGCCAAGTACGGTGCGAAGATCTGCATGGTCGATCTGTCGGCCGATGTCGACAGGACTGCGGACAAGATCCGTGAGATGTATCCGGATGCCGACATCGTGACCGTCATGGCCAATGTGGCCGATAAGGATCAGATGATTGCGGCCGCCAGAACAACGGTGGACGCTTTCGGTCCGATCGACATCGCCTGCTGCAATGCCGGCGTATGTCGGCTTGCGCCATTCGAGCAGATGCCTGACGAGATGCGTGATTTCCACATCGACGTGAACATCAAAGGCGTATGGAACACCTGCCAGGCGGTAGTGCCGTACATGTTGGAGAACGGTGGCGGCGCGATCGTGATCGCCTCTTCCGTGACGGGCGACATCGTGGCCGATGCCGGTGAAGCGGCCTACGCCATGACCAAGGCCGCACTCGTGGGGCTGACCAAATGCCTGGCAGTGGAATACGCCGACCGCAACATCCGCGTCAACTGCTCGCAGTTGGGCTATGCGCGCACCCCGATGGTGGAGAAGATGGCGGTCGAATCCAATCCGGACAATCCGGAATCCGCCATCAACGACATTGCGGTCGGCGTGCCGATGAAACGACTGGCCAAGCCGACCGAAGTGGGCGAACTGTTCGCCTTCCTAGGTTCCGACGAAGCCAGCTACATCACCGGCGCACAAGTGGTCATCGACGGCGGCAGCACACTGCCGGAGACCATGAGCATCGGTACCAACTGAATCGCCGCATAATGACGGTGCGGAGCATACGGAACGTTCCCGAATCTTCAAGGGGCGGATCCCCATGCCCGCACCGTCATCCGGCCGTGGCCTGTGCCGGCTACATTTCTGAAATCAACACAAAGCACTGTCGGTGTCGTTCGGCTCGCTGATCTTCACGGATATCATGAAACCGTCACATTAAGACCATCAAACGAAAGAGACGGAAAGCCATGGACACCGATAAGATTTACGCGGAACAACTCGCCAACGAATACGCGCCGAAGGACACGTCCAAGGTGGTCGCACTCCGCAAGCTGGACAACAGGGCGAAGCTCCCAGCCACGGTTTTCACCTACACATTTGGCATAATATCCGCATTGGTGGCCGGTGTGGGAATGTGCCTTTCCATGAATGTCATCGGCGGCGGCACAACCGTTGCCTTCGTCCTCGGCGTAATCGTCGGCATCATCGGACTGTTGGGGATGGGCGTCAATTATCCCATCTACAAGAAGCTGCTGGCACAAGGTAAGCAGAAATATGCCTTTGAAATCATGGAACTGGCGAAAGAAATAAGCGAGAAGTAATACATGAAACGGGCAAGGGCGATTTTTCGAAGGCTGCTGCATGGCAGGATCCCAAGAAAGAAGACGGAACGCATTTGAACAAATCGGAAAGCAAGTATTTCGCAACGGCCGACAGGATGGACGAGGCGCTTCTGAAGCTTCTCGAACGGAAAGACCTCGCCTATATCACGGTCAAGGAGGTCTGTGAGGTGGCTGGCGTCAACCGTTCCACGTTCTATCTGCATTATGAGTCGATGACGGATCTGCTGTCGGAGAGCGTCGGATATATGAACGACCATTTCCTCATTCATATGAACAGGGATGTGGAAGCCTTTGCCACGAAACTGCGCACCTGTCCGGTGGACGAGCTGTATCTCGTCACGCCGGAATATCTGACGCCGTACCTGAGCTATATCAAGAAAAACAAGAGACTGTTCCGCGCGGCCATGAACAACGCGGCGGCGCTGGGGTTGGATAAAAACTACGATCGGATGTTCTTCCATGTGTTCACGCCGATCCTTGACCGTTACCATGTGCCGAACCAGGACAGACGCTACATCATGGCGTTTTATATTCAAGGGTTGATGGCGATCGTCTCGGAGTGGCTTAGGCATGATTGCGCCGATTCTATTGAATACGTCATAGGGGTGATTCAGCGATGCATGCAGCATGGTGAGGAGGGACTATGAAAGCCGGTATCCATCGAAGAAAAGAACGGGTTGAAATTCAATAACCGCCAATGCCGGAGGCCGGGGATAACGACGTTCCGGTTCAAAACCTCCATTCCGGTATGTGCTGTACGGATGGGGTGACAGGATGGAATAATACGATGCCACTGGGCAAAACCGAACAATGAGCGGTGCATCCGTTACCACGACGAGGAATGAGGTATGAAAGAGGCATGCGTATTGTGCTTCAGAAAGTCAGCGACGGGTCCGTGGATGTGATTGATGAACTCACCGGCGAACGGGATCCCACCTTCGAACCACAGCGGATCGGCGTCGGATATGTGCTGCTTGTCGGCGTAGAGGATTCGGACGGCGCCAAGCAGATCGCATGGCTGGCGCACAAGATCTCGAATCTGCGTGTGTTCGAAGACGACAACGGCAAAATGAACCGTTCCATTCACGATGTGAACGGCTCGATCCTTTCCATCTCGCAATTCACGTTGTATGCGGACGTGCGCAAAGGCAATCGCCCAAGCTTCGTGAAGGCAGGGTCGCCGGACCATGCCGACAAGGTGTGGCGGCAGTTCAACGAAACACTGCGGGCCGAAGGCCTTGCGGTGAAAGAAGGCCGTTTCGGAGCCCACATGCGCGTGAACTTGACTAACGACGGTCCCGTGACCATCATCTTCGATACGGACGAACTGGGAGTCTGACACCGTTCACCGGCAACGGTGGGTCACAGATGCTCGGCGATCCAGTCACGTAGGATGACGGCGTGGTTGCAAGCGGGATCCTTGGCGGCATAGAGCAGGGTGACGTTTCCTGTTCGCAGATGGTCGCGCACGTCCGACACGAATTCGGCGGCCTCATCGCGCCCGTCAAGCTGCTCGATGTACCGTGCCTTGAACTCGTCGAATTTAGCGGGGTCATGGGCGAACCACTTGCGCAGGTCCGTGGTGGGCGTCACCTCCGTTTTAGCCCAACGGTCAAGATCCGCACGCTCCTTGGAAACGCCGCGCGGCCACACCCGGTCCACCAGAACACGGTAACCGTCGGTCGGCTGCGCGGAATCATATATGCGTTTGATCTGAAGAACATGCGACTGCGCCATGCAACCCATGCTAGATGTCCCGAATGATGGGATCGAGACAATTTCTCTGGCTGCGAACCACAATTGTCAAAGAGCCGCACAAGACCGAAAAATGAGACTGCATTTGAGACGGTTATCTGGTGCTCACTCTAGGGTTAGGACCATGGGAATTGAGAACAATCACAAGCTCATCGTCAACTGTCTGCCGTTGACGGAGTCGGAGAAGGCGCAATTCACGCGTGCGGCCAGGGGAGTGCCGCAGGAATTCGTAGGCGACTCGACGCAGCGGGGGAGTATGAACTGGAGCGCCCGCATCCCGAAGGAATTCCGTGCATCGGTGACTGCGATCATCGGAAACGTACCGCCGGAGGAATGCTCGCAATGCCCCAGACTCGAATGGCTGCAAACCTGGAGCGCCGGCGTCGACAAATACCAGCGGCCCGACGTACTGCAACCCGGATCCATGCTCACCAACGCTTCCGGCGCATACGGGCAGAGCGTATCCGAGCACATGTTCGCCATGATGTGGGCGCTCATGAAGAACCTACACGTCTATGCCGGCAATCAAGCCAACGCAGACTGGACCGACGCGGGCCGTGCATTAAGCCCATCGGGCATGACCGCATTGGTGATCGGCACCGGCGACATCGGCTCGCACTTCGCCAGACTGTGCAAGAGCGTCGGCATGGAAACCATCGGCGTACGACGTAACCCATCCGTCGAAGCGGAAGGCATCGACCACACGATAGGCTTCGAATCACTCGAACAGGCATTGCCATACGCCGACGTCGTCGCCATGAGCGTGCCGTCCACACCGGCCACGCACCATCTGCTGAATGCCGATCGACTGGCACTGCTCAAACCCGAAGCGCTGGTACTGAACGCGGGCCGAGGCGATGCCATCGATTCCGAAGCCCTTGCAGCGGCGCTCGCAGGCAACGAGCTACGGGGTGCCGGCCTCGACGTGACCGAACCTGAACCGTTGCCGGCCGACTCGCCATTGTGGCATGAACCGCGCTGTCTCATCACCCCGCATGTGGCGGGCGGCAACCATCTGGAAGTGACGGAACGGCGCATCATCGACATCGCATTGGGCAACGTGCGCTGCTACGCCAACGGTCAGTCGCTCGACAATCGCATGCCTTTGAAAGGCTGAGGATTCGCCGCTGGAAATCAGCCATGGAATATTACCCAAAAGATCCATACGGACAATCCTGATGAACCCATGTCGCCGCGGATTGGGAAATTCCCTGATGTATCCCTGACTCGCTCCGTGGACGATTTCGTCTCGTCGATTGACGAATGTCCCGCTTAGGGTTGTACCCTCTACACCTGATATGGATAACGAACTGTTTGAGAAGGCGCCGATTCCGCGCGCATACATGACCCTGGCCATACCCGTCGTGCTGAGCATGATGGTCACTCTCGTCTACAACACCGTGGACACCTACTTCATCGCGCACACCGGCAACACCGACATGGTGGCCGGCGTGTCCATCGCGACACCGGTATTCACCGTGATGATTGCGCTTGGCGACATCTTCGGACTCGGCGGAAGCTCCGTGATCTCGCGCCTCTACGGCAAAGGTCGTTTCGATGATGGCCGGCGACTGAGCGTGTTCTGCTTTTGGGGAGCCGTGTTCACCGGCATCATCGTCATCATATTGGGCCTGACGTTCCACGATCCGATCCTCACGATGCTTGGGGCCGACGATTCCACATGGCGGTATGCCTCGCAGTTCTATTCGCTGATCATTCTCGGATCGCCGTTCATCATCGTGTCGATGACGCCAAGCAATCTACTGCGCACCGAAGGCTTCGCAGGCCCCTCCGCGGTCGGTTCGATCGCCGGAACCGCCATCAACATCTGCCTGAACCCGCTGTTCATCCACGTGTTCGGCTGGGGCGCGGCCGGTTCCGCAGGCGCGACCGTCATCGCCAACATCTGCACCGACCTCTACTTCGTGTGGTTCCTGCTCAAACGCAGCCGCAACCTATCCATCGATCCACGGCTCATGTTCCGAAGCGGACATCTCGATATCAGCAGGCAGGAGGCAAGCGGCATCTTCGCCATCGGCATTCCGGCATCCGTTACCAATCTCATGCAAAGCCTTGGCATCGTCATGGTCAACCTCTTCCTGCTGCCATACGGCAACGATGCGGTGGCGGCCATGGGCATCGCATTGAAGATCGTGATGATCGCCGTGATGATTCTCGTGGCGTTCGCCTTCGGCGGCCAGCCGCTCATCGGCTATAACTATGGTGCCGGAAACATGAGTCGGTTGAAGGCATTGCTGAAATTCGCATACTCGTTCCTCGGCATGCTCGCATTGGTCATGACCGCGGTGCTGATCGCCTGCGCTCGCCCGTTGATGGGATTCTTCAGCACCGACACCGGCATCGTCGATCTCGGCACCGGCATGCTACGTGTGCAGCTGCTGAGCACCGTATGCGTGTCGGTGGTGCTCGTGACCACCTGCACGTTCCAATCCGCAGGCAAGGCCCTGGGCGCACTGCTACTGTCCGTCAGCCGTCAGGGCGTGATGCTCGCCATCACCTTGTTCGCCGGCAGCGGACTCGCCGGATATCACGGGGTCATTGCCGCGCAGGCCTTCGCCGACCTGCTCACTGCGGTCCTTGCCGTCGTATTGGCTGTGATTCTTCTGCCTGAGTTGCGTGGCCGAAAGGCCGAAAGCCGGAAGATCGCCTTCGTCGATGAATGATGCCAGCCATACGTAAGGCTCAGGCCGGGCTCGACGCCGAAAGAATGCCCGTATGATGGCATTAGGGAGGAAAGGCGGGAGCTGTGACGTTGAACAAATGGCAACGAATGACCGAATGGCCGCTGACCGTACTGGCATTGGTGTTCCTGCTCGCGTATTCATGGGAGGTGCTGGCACGGACACATGTCTCCCAGTGCGAAACCACGATCAACGTCATCTGGATCGTGTTCATCATCGACTACGTCGTTTCGATTTCGCTGGCGCACGATAGGAAGACCTGGTTCAAGAACAACCTGCTGTTGCTCATCTCGATCATGCTGCCGATTTTCAGACCGCTGAGACTGCTGCGACTGGTGGCCGTGTTGAATGTGCTCAATCGCACCAGCGGCATGGCGGTACGTGGTCGCATCACACTCTACGTATGTTCCAGCGTGATACTGCTGATCTACGTTGGTTCGCTTGCGGAATTGGATGTGGAACGTAATGCTCCGGGCACTACCATCACCGATTTCGGCAAGGCCATATGGTGGGCGTTCGTCACCACCACGACGGTCGGCTATGGCGACATGTCGCCGGTGACATGGCAAGGCAAGTGCATCGCCGTGGGTCTTATGATCGCCGGCATCGCCCTGATCAGCGTCATCACCGCAACGCTCGCGTCATGGATCGTCGACCGGGTGAGCGATGAAGCCGATAAGCGTGCCAATGAGACGGAATCGGAAACCACGCGGCTGAGCAACAACGTCGCCGAACTGACCGACGCCGTCGACCGACTACGTGACGATATCGCGAAACTGCGCGAATCCCCAACAGTCCAGATGACAGGCGATAACAAGTGATGCCGGACGGAGTCCAACTTCCGTCCGGCATCACTTACGAGTGGTTGTTCGCTATTCGCAGGCAACCCCATCATGGTCACGGTCCAATGCGGAACGATAGCCCGGCTGACCTTGATAGATCGGTGCCGCCCCGGCGGCACGCGCGGCGGAGCAATTCTGGTAGTAGACATTGGAACTGTCGTCTTGCTGTACTTGAGGAGCCGGAGCGGGTTGTTCGGTTTGCGTCTGAGACTGCTCCGTCTGCTCGGTGGAGGGCTGCTCGGTTTGAGTAGGCTCGGAGGAAGGTTCCTGAGTCGGTTCGGCGGTTGCGGTCTGAGGCTGTTCGCCGGCGTTCGTGCCGGTATAGTCGGGAACGGCCTGCGTCGGACAGGAGCCCAGCACCTTATTCATCGCTTCCTTCTCCGCCTGAGTGACCCACAATGAATACTTATGCTTCACGCCGATCTGGCGTGCCACGTACTCGCAGCGGAAGCTTGTGTTGGAGGGCAGCCACGTAGCCGCATCACCATCGGATTTTTTCTGATTGGCGGATCCGTCTACAGCTAGCAGATTATACGGGTCGTTGGCGAGTTCGGTTCGCTTGCTCTTACTAAGCTTCTGTGCGCCCTTCTGCCAAGCGTCGCTTAAGGAAACCACATGGTCGATTTGCACGGCGGTAGAGGTTTTCGCGCCTTTCTTAAACTTGATTTCCTTACCGGTATACGGGTCCTGCAGCTTGCCGGATTTGACCACGCAATCCTGCGTATGCGATTTATGCTTTACGTTCGTCAAATCACGGTTAAGAATGTCATTGCGTGTATCGCATCCGTTATGGTCGACATCCTTCCAGGCTTCACCGAACTGTGCCCGCTTGTACCCGGTCTTCGGCGCACGACCCTTGACGGTAAGTGTGCCAAGTACATCGGTGGCGAGCTCGCCGGCGCCAGTATCATCGGTAGCCTCTGCGGCCATGGAGTAGTCGGCATGATAGCCTGCGGCGAAGCCGATCGACAGCAGACAAGCCATGCTCACGGCAATCAAACGACGTATTACTGCATTGTGGTAACGCACGGGTTCCTCTTTCTCATCTCATGGTCCCTGAAGTCATCGTAGACTGATTCCGCATGAAGGCACGCATCGGCATGAAAGCGGCGGCAGTGATGATTCGGTCGGGACGTGCGGCAAGAATCGGCGTTATGACTCAAGCTGCATGTGACGCGTACGAACTTCCCGAAGGATTCGAGTATTGCTCAAAGCTGAATCCGGTAATCGAAGCGGTCTCCGCCTTGGATCGTGTCAAGGCCGTGGTGCGAATACTGCACGAGCCGGGCGGCTGCCCGTGGGACGGTTCGCAGACGAACCGATCCCTGCTCAAACCTCTGCTCGAGGAAACCTATGAGTACATCGACGCGGTCGAAACCGACGACCGCGAGAACATGCGCGAGGAACTGGGCGATATGCTCCTGCAATCCGTGTTCCAGGCACAGGTGTGCGCGCATGACGAGACCGATCCATTCGGCATCGATGAGGTATGCGACCGCTTGGTCGACAAGCTCATCACCCGCCATCCGCACGTATTCATGCCCGATGATGCGGTTGCAACGGAATCGGATGCTCCGAAGTCCGCTGAAGAGACGCTGCAATTATGGGAGAGGATGAAACAGAAGGAGAAGCAACGCAAGTCGGTGCTCGAAGGTATCTCACACGCCCAAGGCGCACTGCCAAGAGCCGCCAAAGTCGTTTCACGCGTCGCCAAATCAGCGAACCGGACCCAACTCGAACAGGCATACACCGCCGAGTCGCAGTCGTCCGATACCGGCCACGACCACCAGTACGCCGATCGGATCATCGCGATACTGCGTGACGCCCAGCGCAATGGCGTCGACGTGGAATCAGAGCTACGCTGTAGATTGCGCGATCTGGAATGCGCCATCGAACGAATCGAAAGCGAAAATCGATGACCGCAGACCCCGCAGTCTGGCATGACCTGAAATTCCGTGGCACGTTCCGCGACTGCCTACCAGCGGAGAATCCTGAGCTCCTCCGACGACTACAGGTGCGAAGGTCACATTCATGTGGCCGCCGCCCGCCGCCAGTCGGGGCATACGACGACAATCAACGGCATGATCGAATCCAATGACACCAACGAAAAGGCAATCGACAGACAACTGCTCAAACGGTACGCCGAAGACTTCAACTCCGATCGGGCCAACCTCGTGGCCGCCAATGCGGCCGTCTCCGCCGGCGTACTCGAAGCGGCCACCGACTACAAGGGACAGCGCTTGCTGCCGCGTGACTTTTCCATCGAGCTAAAACAGGGGTCAATCACCAACCAGCGTCGTTCCGGCCGTTGCTGGATGTTCGCCTCGCTCAACACGCTGCGCTACGAGCTCATGCATACGTGGAACCTCGACGACTTCGAATTCTCGGAAACATACCTGTTCTTCTGGGATGCGATGGAGAAATCCAACACGTATCTGGAAAACGTGCTCGCCACACTCGATGAGCCGACCGATAGCCGTATCTTTCAGGAGATCAACGATGGTCCGGCCGATGATGGTGGCTGGTGGCAAATGTTCGCCGCCTTGGTGAACAAGTACGGGCTCGTTCCGAAGAGCGCATACCCGGAGTCCGCGAATTCCAAGGATTCCGATGCCTTCAAACAGTATCTCAACTCCAAGCTGCGTGAGTTCGCGGCCGATTTGCGTGATAGGCATGCGGCCGGTACGCCGATCGACGAGCTTCGTACGCTGAAAAACGAGGACATGTCGACCGTATACCGCATGTGCGCGATTGCGTTGGGCGAGCCGCCGGAGACATTCGATTTTCTGGTGCGCACCAGTGACGACGACAAGAAGGACGCCGGTTCCGACGGGATAGGTTCCGACAAGAAGGCTGACAAACCGAAATCCGGCAAGGACGAGCGCAGGCAGATTCGCGAGTTCGGCATCACTCCGGTCGAATTCTATAGGAAGTACGTGCCGTTCGACGTGAACGACCTGGTCACCCTATGCAACGTTCCGATGGAATCCCGCCCATTCAATACGCGCTACCGCATCCGTTTCACCGCGAACGTCGCTGAGGCGGGTGACATGGAATTCATCAACGTGCCGCTCGACGCGTTCAAGAAGGCGGCCATCGATCAGATCAGCGCCGGGCATCCGATCTGGTTTGCCTGCGACTGCACGCAGTTCTCCCTGCGTTCCGCGGGATACTTCGACCGCGACAGTGTGCGCGTGGACCAACTGTTCGGCACCGAATTCACCTTCGATAAGGCGCAAGGCCTTGAATACGGCGATTCTCCGAGCAACCACGCCATGACCTTCACCGGCGTGAACCTTGACGGCGACGGCAGACCGAACCGTTGGAAGGTCGAAAACAGCTGGGGCAAAGACAACGGCGACGACGGATACTACGTGGCGTCCGACGCATGGTTCGACCGCTATGTGACTGAGATCATCATCCGCAAGGAATACCTCGATGAAGCCACCCGTTCGCTGCTTACCGCGGAGCCGGTGGAACTTGACCCATGGGAGCCGCTGACCAAGCGCTCCAGATAACGGCAGCACCGTCGACAACATAATGGCAGAGCGAGGCGAAAGGCGAAAAGTGCCAGGCAAACTCACGTGGCTTTCCGACGAGCTGCATAGCGAATGCAACACGGCGGTGCTTCAGCGTGCCCGCGGCATCACCAACCAATGGCGCGCCAAGATGAGGGATCTGTACTGTCTGAACGACCCTGAAGCGGACCGTATCACACTGAGCGCCTCCGTACGCGGCACCACTTCGCCTTCCAGCAACTACACGGTGCAAGCCACTGTCGATATGGGCGACCAGCTGCTGCTCGCACGCTACTGCAGCTGCCCTGCCTTCGCAGGCGCCGATTCCGCTCACGACAGAGGATACCGCGACAGCTTCGGCTATCGTAGTTTCTCCGATGACGACGAAATCTACGATTACGAGGATGCCGATTACGACGATTACGACGATTTCGGCAGGGAACCCGCATTCGGTCACGTGGACGACGGCAACGATGATGCCGACGCCTACCAAAGCCCGCACGGCTTCGACCGGAGATTCCGTCGAAGCGCCGACGGACGTTCCGCCGGAACCGGATCCCGCTATACCGGCATGTGCAAGCACCTCGCCGCAATGATCATGCTGTTCGTGCAAACCCCGGAACGTTTCCACGGCTACCAGCCGGGCAATGCCACCCCACGATACATCGCCGACTACATGAGGCGAATCGATGCCGAACGACATACGTCGAACAAGGACTCCCAGCTCGACCTGCTTAAACGCATCGCCAATGCGAAACAGCGATTGGGCGAAGAACAAGGATGGCTGGCGCCCGACCACCATGGCAAAGCGGGCGGCTCCCACAACGACGGCCCGGCCATCGTGCTGCCGGGCAGCGTGCATCTTGAACCGACGATCACGCTCACCGAAGGAACGACCTGGTCGCTGAGCCTGCGCATCGGCCACGGCAACACCTCGTACGTTCTGAAAAACATCTCGAGATTCGTATCCAACATGCGAACGGGAGCCTATGAATCATATGGGCGTAAGTTGGCCTTCACCCATACGCCGGATATGCTCGACCAGTTCTCGCAAAGCGTCCTGACATTGCTCAACCGAGTACTCGCTACACGTGCCATCTCACAGATGCAAAACCGATACTCCTACGGTGATGCCGTAACCGTGCAAAGAGACCTGCTCCTCACCGATTGGGAGGTCTGTGACCTGCTCGACCTGCATGACGCATTGCCATTGCCCCTCCCGAACGGAGAGGCATCGGAGAACACGCATGCCATGGAGACTGACGACATCGCCGGGCCGGCGCAACGCAAGCCCACGTCCATCATGGTCGCCTCCGGACTGAGCCATGCCGGCGAACTCAACATCATCGAAGGAAATCCGGCATTCGGCTTCAACGTATCGTACGAACGTCACGGTGAAGATCGCGGCATACGCATCATCGCCGACAAGGTGATCATGGGCACGGTAACGGGCCAACACAGCCGTTATATGATCTGCGCCCAGACCAATGGCTACGCAGATACCGCACTCTACCGTTGCTCCGCCGCAATGGAACCGGCATTCGGCCCGCTCTCCTCACTATGCGTAGGCGATCCGGACGGCGTATTCATCGCCGAAGAGGACTGGCCCATGTTCGCACGCACCATACTTCCCGCGCTCGCCGACGCCGGCATCGGCTTGCATGTGCCGCAGGAAGTCGCCTATGCGATCGGTGCGGAATGCCGGATTGAATATTATCTGGACCGTGACCTGTACGGAGTGACCTGTGAAGTCGTGGCACGATATGGGGACTTCGTATTTCAGCTGGTCCCCGCAGCCAAGGAGTTGCGTGGCGTCGTCAACCCCGATTCCACATCCAAGGCTTCGCTGGTCAAGCGCGATCAGGAATGTGAGACGCTCGCTGTGCAAGTGGCGCGTCAGCTGTTTCCGACATGGAGCGCCACCAATCCGGCGCGTGTCAGGGAAGAGGATGAAGACGCCATTCTGCTGCTGATCACCGAAGGTGTGGAGATTCTCAAATCGATGGGTCAGGTGTTCTCCACTGCCGCCTTCGACGGCTTGATGTCTCCGTCGAAGCCGAGCGTCAAGGTCGGGTTGTCGGTCGAATCGAACCTTGTCGAGATTTCGCCGATCGCCGACGAAGTACCGATGAACGAGGTCGGTGCACTGCTTGACAGTTATCGGCGCAGACGTCGCTACCATCGGCTGCACGACGGCACCTTCGTGGATCTGCGGGATGCCGATTTGGGTGAACTCGATCGTATTGCCTCGGATCTTGACCTGACCGGAACGCAACTTGACGGCGGAACCATCGCCATTCCGGGCTATCAGGCGTTTCTACTGGACGCACAGGTGCCGGATGAACGCAAAAACGCATCCTTCACCTCGTATGTCAACGATGTGAAGGTCATCGATCCGAGTCGCTATGAGGTACCGCAAGCGTTGCGCAACGTGCTGCGGCCATATCAGGAGGAGGGATTCCGCTGGCTTTCCACATTATGGGACAAGGGATTCGGTGGCATTCTCGCCGATGAGATGGGCCTGGGCAAATCCGTGCAACTGCTTGCCCTTGTCGAGGCGCGTAAGGGGAATGGCCCGACGCTCATCGTCTGCCCGGCATCGCTCGTCTACAACTGGGCCGCGGAATGCGAGAAATTCACGGCCGATCTTACCGTGGAGGTCGTAGCCGGCACCAAGACGGAACGCCGCAACGTGCTGCGGCGGCTACGGGCAATGGTGGAATCGGAGTCCTCGTCATCCTCCGTTTCCGAGGCATCCTCCGAAAGCGAGGACGGTCCGGACATACTCATTACATCCTACGATCTGTTGCGTCGCGATATCGCAGAATACGCCGGCTGCAGGTTCGCATGCATGGTGCTCGACGAGGCGCAATACATCAAGAACCACGCCACCAAGGTGGCGAAAGTGGTCAAGCAGGTGAACGCCGCGCATCGCTTCGCATTGACCGGCACGCCAATCGAGAACCGTCTGAGCGAACTGTGGAGCATCTTCGATTTTCTTATGCCGGGGCTGCTGGGCACTTATACGCGATTCCGCGAACGGTACGAGCAGCCGATTCTGGCGCCCGGTCCGGAACAGTCCGTCATGGCTGACAAGTTGCGGGCGTTGGTCGGCCTGTTCATCAAACGACGGTTGAAAAAGGACGTGCTTACCGATCTGCCCGACAAGTTCGAGAACGTCGTGACCGTGAAGCTGGCGGGGGAGCAGCGCAAACTGTATGCGGCGCACGAACAGCGGTTGCGCGCCGCACTCACCAAAACACGGGATGCCGATTTCAACACGAGCAGGATTCGCATTCTTGCGGAATTCACGTTGCTGCGCGAGCTTTGCTGCGATCCTCGGTTGGTGTATGCGGACGCGAAAAACGGCTCGGCCAAGCTTGAAGCCATCGACGATTTGGTGGCCAACTGCATGGATGAGGGCAAGAAGGTGCTCATCTTCTCGCAGTTCACGTCGTTCCTTGACCTGATTGGCGTGCGACTCGCCGAACACGGCGTTGCGTTCCATGCGATTACCGGTGAGACGCCGAAGAGGAAGCGCGTGGAGTTGGTGGATGAGTTCAATGGCGATGATGTGCCTGTGTTCCTGATCTCGCTCAAAGCCGGCAATACCGGCCTGAACTTGGTCGGTGCATCCGTGGTGATTCATGCCGATCCTTGGTGGAATGAGGCTGCGCAGAACCAAGCCACTGACCGCGCACACCGCATCGGGCAGACACAGGACGTGAATGTGTACCAGATTGTGGCGAAAGACACCATTGAGGAGCGCATGCTGAAGTTACAGCGGGACAAGAGCCGGCTGGCACGGCAATTCACCGACGGTGGCGCTTCGAGCGGCGTCGGCTCTCTTACCAAGGACGATCTGCTTGATCTGCTGAGCTGACATAGGAGGCGACGTTCCGCGTTCGGTGGCACGTCACGGGAGCGAGATGGGGTGTCTGCCGGTATTGCCATAATGAACGGCGTAATGCAGGGGAACCCGTACAACCGGGTTGAGATAGGCGTAAGGCCTGACCCTTTGAACCTGATGGTTAATACCAGCGTAGGGAGGCATATCTTTGAGCGATATGATGTCTGCAATCAACAAACCATATGATCCGGCACGTGGTGTTCGGCTCGACAATCTTCCCCCATTCGCGCAGCGCATGCGCGAGGCGGCCGATCTGGTATGGGAGCAAGGCTACCGTCAGCCATTCCTGCGTGAGCTTGGCGAGGGTACGCTGCAACGTGAGAAGTTCGCTTTCTATTTGCTGCAGGATTACCGCTATCTCTCCGATTACGCCAAGGTGCACGCGTTGGCCCTGACCAAGACCGACGATACCGAGGTCATGCAGTTCATGGTCGGCGTGCAAAGCGCGATCTTCAACGTGGAGACCAACGTGCATCGCAAGTATATGGCCGGCTACGGCGTGAGTGAGGAGGAGATGACCGGCGTGCGGCAATCCGCATTCGCACGCGCATACACGTCGAACATTCTTTCCATCGCCTATGGCAAGGAATTGGTCGACATTCTTGTGGCCGTGCTGCCGTGTGCGTGGGTATATGCCGACTATGGCCAGCGTCTCGCCCGTGAATTCGCGGACACGCTGGACGCCAACCCTTACAAGAGCTGGGTCGATATGTATAAGACCGAGGAGTTCTGGGAAGGCTCCGCATGGTTGATCGAACATATCGAACGGTTGGCCGAAGGACTGTCCGAAAAACGCAAACGGGAACTAATCGACATTTTCGTAACCGGTGTCGAAAACGAGTACATGTTCTGGTCCAGCGCCTACGACATGCAGTACACGTGGAAGCCCGAATGGGATCGGGGGCGCTGACGTCGCTGCGGTGCAGAGCCCGCTGACTTTCGATTGTTTGTTTTCATTGCAAAGGTGGGTTGGCATCCATTCCCGGATGCCAACCCACCTTTGTCTTCTCAGGAGTTTCCTTCCCGCGGATCTCCATCAGGGGAAGTCGCTTACTCGCGAACGAGCCGGATATGCTCCACGTCATCGCGTTGGGAACGGCGGTAGATCACGAACCGGTTGCCGATCACCTGCACAAGCTCCGCATCGAGCTGCTCGGCCAAGCCTTCGCCGGCCTCCTTTGCGGTCAGACCGGAACCGTCGAGCACGGAGCCCTTGATGAGCTCGCGTCGTTCGATGATGTCATCCGCCTGCTTGATGGCGTTCTCGCTCAAATCATTCTTGCCGACCTGAACGATCGGGTTGAGCTTGTTGGCCATGCCTCGCAACTGCTTGATCTGCTTTTTGGTAAGTGCCATATATGTTTCGCTTTCTCTGGGTAACTTTCCGCGTGCTGTCCGCGGCATCAAAGTCTTTCGATAACGCTCGCTCTACCATAGCGTGAGGTCGGTAAAACCCTGTGTATCATGTACGTTCCATCGCCTCATCAAGCAGGCGGTCGATGTCGTCGAACCGCTTGGCATGCGGATGCCATACGGGATGACCGGCGGCGATCACCAGCGCCGGACGGGCAAGTGCGGCGAGAGACTCCAGCGGATTGGCATCCAGCACCACCATGTCGGCGACCTTGCCATCCTCCAATGAACCGGTGGATGCGCACACGTTGAGAATCCGTGCATTCACGGCGGTGGCCGCATGGATGGCCTCGGCCGGTGTGAATCCGGCGAATTTCACCAGTAGCGCCAGTTCGCGCCACGTATTGTATTGCGTTACGAAAGTCATGGCGGTGTCGGTGCCGACGCCGACCGGAATGCCCGCGTCATGTGCGGCCCGGGCGCCGGCGATCATGCCGTCGACCACGAGTTTCGAATTCTCGGCCTGAATCTCGGTGATGCCGGTTACGTCGCGGCCGAATGCGCACAGCGGGAATCCTGCGGAAAGCGTCGGCACCAGTGCGGAATGGCCGCGCAATGCATTCGGATTGTGCGTGAACAGTTCGATCAGTTCATCATCAAGGCGGCTGCCATGTTCGATGGTGTCCACGCCAGCCTGCAACGCTCTGCGAACCCCCTCCGCGCCTTGCGCATGCGCGGCGACGATGATGCCTGCGTTGTGGGCCTCGTCGCAGATGGCGCGCATCTGTTCGATGGTCATCTGAGGGGAACCGGCCTCTCCGAGCACCTGGGAGTCGGTGACGCCACCGGTTGCGGCGATCTTGATGGCATTGACGCCATGTTCGATGTTCATGCGCGTATGCAGACGTGCCTCTTGCGGGGTTTCGCTTTCCAACGCGATCAGGGGAGCGCCATGGCCGTCGGGAATCGCCAGCAACGGTCCCGATGCCAGAACACGAGGGCCTGCCATTTCGTTTGCGGCGATCTCATCACGCAACGTCACGGCCTCATAACCGATATCGCCCAGCGTACGGATCGTAGTGACGCCCGACTCCAGCAGCGTACGTATGCTCGCCTTCGCCATGGCGTTGACATATGGTCTGCCGAACGGCGAATGCACCATGGCCGCGATGATGCGCTGGCCTTTCGGCGTGGCCATCTTCGGATTCAACGGGCGTCCTTGCGAGAACAGGTGCGTATGCGCGTTAATCAGGCCTGGCATCGCATATTTTCCGGTACCGTCAAGATAATGGTATTCGTCCGGAACGGGGGTGTCGAAGCTTGGCGAGACCCGTTCGATCCGGCCATGCGCACCGACCAGAACCGTCATATCGGGCAATACGGTTCCCTTGGCATCTCCGACAATCAGACGTACGTGAGCCAGGGCGAACGGCTCGATAATCTTCGATATTCCTGACTTCATCGTCATCACTGCTCCTTAATCGTCGCGATACCGCAGACGGAACAATCACTAGCATAACGCCGGCAAGGCGATCAACGCCGCAAGATAGGCGATGACTGCGGCGGCCGCAGCGATGTCACGTGCGGTGACGCGCATGACGCGCCAGTGAGTGCGTTCCACGCCTTCCTCATAGCAGCGTGCATCAAGAGCGAGACTCAGATTGTCGGCGTGCCGGATCGTGCCCGCGAACACCGGTATGATGATGGCCGTCATCGCCTTGATGCGTTGTGCGGGCGAACCGGTCTCTATGACGCCGCCACGCGCCGCCTGAGCGTCGACGATGGATTTCGCCTCGGTGCCGAGCGTCGGCAGGAAGCGTAGAGCCAGGCTCATGACGAGCGCAGTCTCCTGCGTATGCATACCGAAACGCTTCCAAGGCGACAGTAACGATTCGAAGGCGTCGGTCATTGCCGTCGGTGTGGTCGTGTTCAGGAATGTCGCTCCCAGCACGATGACTACGGCGAACCGGCAGGCGTACAACAGCGCGATGGTGATGCCGTCGTCGGTGATCGGGATCGGTCCCAGCTGAGCCACAGTCGTACCGGAACGTACGAAGAAGACATTGAGCAGGCCACAGCATGCAAACAACATCAGGAACATGTGCACGGATCTGAGCAATCGCCATGGATTGAGTCGGGCGGCGCCGATAATCATGCCGGTGAAGATTGCGGACAGTAGCAACTGCCGGCCGGAGTTGATGGCGAAGGCGGAGAACATCAGTGCGAGTGCGGATATCATCTTCACACGTGGGTCGAGACCGTCGATGAAGGACGGCTTGCGGCCGTCGCTCCGCCCCGATTTCATGGGTGCGGCCGCGGACGGATCCTGCTCGCCATCATCAGACCGCGTCGTCGATGACGCTTGTGGTTCAAGCGTGATGGTGCGATCGGCGATGGCGTCGACCTCCGCTTGCGAATGCGAGATGATGAGCGTGGTCACGCCATCGTCGTGCAACGTGCGGATGAGTTCGTGCACGCGTACGGTCGCCTGTTCGTCGAGTCCGGCGGTTGGCTCGTCCATGATGAGTATGCGTGGATTGCGGGCGATCACACCGGCGATGGCCACGAGACGCTGCTGGCCTCCGGACAGATCGAACGGGGAGCGATCCTTCAGATGTTCGATATGCAAGAGCCGCAGGGACTGCTCGACCCGCTCCTGAACCTGTGCCTCGGTCAGGTGCTGATTGCGTGGGCCGTAGGCGATGTCATCGGCGACGGTCTCGGCGAATAGCTGCCGTTCCGGATGCTGCATGACGAAGCCAACGGTGGCACGGAGCTTTTCGCGGGCTTTGCGGTTGAGCGGCTTCGATGCGCCGGAGCCGACGGCTTGCGCAACGGTGATGCCGTCGATGATGATGGAACCGGATTGTGGGGTCTCCAATGCGCAAAGCATGCGGGCCAAGGTGGTTTTGCCTGCACCGTTGCGCCCCATAAGCGCTATCGCCTCGCCCCGGTTGATGGTCAGCGAAAGATGTTCGAAGACGGATGAATCGGCGTTCGGATAACGATAGGCGAGATCACGTACCTTGATGATGGGAGCGGATTGCGACGAAGCTCTTTCGGCCGGATTCCCAATCCGTCGGAGAGTGCCGGTCGAATGCGACGGGGATGTAGGACGGTTTTCCTTGGAACCGGTGTCCGTCACGCGTCCCCGCTCCAGCCGGACCACACGATCGGCGTGCACGAGCTCGTCCATGTGATGCGTGACCAGAATGATGGTGGTGCCGCGTTCCTGCAGATCGTCGAGCACCCGCATGATGTCGGCGCGCGCCTGCGGGTCGAGCATGGCGGTCGGCTCGTCCAATACCAGCACTTGCGAATCCATGGCGAGCATGCCTGCAATCGCGACGCGTTGTTGTTGGCCGCCACTCAGCCTGGTCGGATCGGCCTTGCGGTAGTTCTGCATGCCGACGGCTTTCAGAGAAGCGGTGATCCTGGTCCCGATATCATCATGTGCGATTGCAAGATTCTCCGGACCGAAGGCGACATCATCCTCGGTGATCGTGGTGACGATCTGATCTTCCGGATGCTGGAAGACGGCGCCGATGCCATGACGGGCCGTGCGGTATGCGTCGGCATGGGCGCCGGAATCATCGAAGGCGACATTGCCGAGCAGCGTGACGGTTCCCGAATCGGGCGCGACCAGCCCGGCGATCACACGGGACAACGTGGATTTGCCGGAACCGTTCGCGCCGGTCAGACAGATGCGTTCGCCTTGCAGGATGGTCAGGTCGATGCCATCCAACGCCCAGGTGGCGCCGTGGTCATAGCTGAAGCGAACGTCATGCAGCTCGATGACGGGAGTGTTCGACATCAATGGTTCAGCAGGTTGGAGATCGGCTTGTAGACCAGGAAAGTGACTACGCCGTGGATCGTGAACTTCAATGCGTTGAACGGCAGGAGTGCCGGAATGATCAGTGCCACGACCTGCGCGGTGGTCATGTGCGCATAGAACGGCGTGACGATGATGTTACCTACGATTGCCGCCGCGAGCGCGATGATCGCACCGACGACGATGCCGAGCAACGCGCCTTTGCGGGTCTTGTTCCTGCGGTAGATGAGCGAGGCCGGCACCGATAGCGCCAATGCCACGAGCACCGCCATCAGCGTGCCCCACGGATTGGTAAACAGATGAGGGACGAAGCCGAGTACGCTCACGATCACGGCCGCCGAAGGGCCGAATGCGAAGCCCGCCACGAGGCAGACGATGCCCGACGGATCGTACTTGAGCCACTGCACGCCCGGGATGATCGGGAATTCTATGAGACTGACGGCCATGGCCAATGCCACGAACAACGCGTACATGGCGATGCGTTTGGTGGACCAGCGACCCGAATCGGCCACTCCCGTGGAATGCTCGTTGTCCGGTCGGGACTGGTTGTTGGACTGCTGCGTGCTATGCGAAGATACACTCATGGTGAGCTCCGTTTCTTCCATCCGGACTTTGACCGTTGGCCCCGGATTCTCACCGGATCAGCCGCATTCGCGGGTCGCGGGCTTCGGTGGTGGGCCGTTATGGTCATCGGTTTCACCGTTACCGCCAGTAAGGGTTTTCACCTTCCCTGAAACTTGCGGAACCATATATACGCGCCGGTATGGATATAGGTGAGGTCCGGTTACGGTTTCAGGCGGCCGGTCGGGGGCGCAATCGTTATCCATCTCGGGGGAGCGGAATGTTGAGTCGGTTAAGTATGGCAAATCATGCAATCGTATTCACTATTTGTGCGTTCCGCGCGTGTAGTGGGTATGGCACGAGTTACTATGGCGGATACCGGTTCGATTACACCCACCATTACCTGCATAGAGAGGTCAGAGATGATTGAGACTGCACAAGCCTTCGGCGTTGACATCGGCGGCTCCGGCATTAAGGCCGCCCCGGTTAACCTGGAGAAGGGCGAATTTGCTGAGCCTCGTCTGAAGATTCTTACTCCGGAGGTGTCCACTCCGAAGGCCGTCGGTGAAATCGTTCGCCAGCAGCTCGAGCATTTTGAGGTTCCGGAGACCGCTCCGGTCGGCATCGCTTTCCCGGCTCCGATTCATGTGGGAGAGAAGCTCGGCTACATGGCCAATCTGGATCAGTCTTGGGTTGGCGTGGACGTCACCGAGGTATTCTCCGAGGCATGCGGTCGTCCGGTCACCGTGGTGAACGACGCCGACGCCGCGGGCCTTGCCGAACAGCAGTTCGGCGCCGCCAAGGGGCAGAACGGCCTGGTCGTGGCCACCACTTTGGGTACCGGCATCGGCACCGCCCTGATTTTCAACGGTGAACTCATCCCGAACACGGAGCTCGGCCATCTGGAACTGCTCAAGGGCAAGGGCGATGCCGAGAAGTACGCCGCCTCATCCGTCCGTGAGAAGCTCGACATGGGCTACAAGAAGTGGGCCAAGCGTCTGACCAAGTACTACTCCCTCATGGAGTTCTATCTGGATCCGCAGCTGTTCGTCGTCGGCGGCGGTGTGTCCCGCGTGTCCGAGAAGTTCCTGCCGTACATCGACATCAAGACCCCGATCGTCGCGGCCAAGCTGCACAACGAGGCCGGCATCATCGGCGCTGCGTACTATGCGAGCACCAAGATGAAGTGATTCCGTAGCATCGATCGTTCAAGGCCGTCTGATTCGTCAGGCGGCCTTTTCCGTACGTCCGGGGAGTAGGGTGGAGTCATGCATTTTTCTTCTCGAGTCGATATCAGTGAGCCCAATCCGATCGCAGTGGAGGAGGCCGCGGCCAAACGCCAAGGCGTGACCCTCGGCAAACTGAACGATTCCAATCCGACCCGACATGGTCTTGCCCCGGCATCGGTGCCGGAGGTCTATTCCGCCGAACCGAAAGGACAACGGTATGTGCGCGAGGCATTGGCGACGTTCCTTAACGGGCGGGGGAACGGACGCTGCGAAGCGGATGACCTCTATATCCTGAGCTCCACGTCGGAAGCGTATTCCTGGCTGATCAAGCTGCTATGCGATGCCGGTGATGCCGTGCTCGCGCCGAAGCCGGGCTATCCGCTCATCGAATCCATCGCACGTCTCGAATGCGTCGATACGATTGAATACCAGCAACGATTCGACGGCTCCTGGTACATTGATGTCGCCGAGCTCCGCGAGGCATTGGAAGGTGAACATGGTGGACGTATCCGTGCGCTGATACTCATCAACCCCAACAATCCCACCGGCTCGTATGTCAAGACGCCGGAACGCGAGGCGATAGTGCAACTGTGCCGTGAGCATGGGGTGGCCATCATCGCCGACGAAGTGTTCTATGATTACGATCTCGAACCGTTCGAAGGCAACGCACGATTGGCGGGTGAGCATGGCGTGCTTACGTTCGCGCTGGACGGGTTTTCGAAGATGCTCGCCGCACCGCACGCCAAAGTCGGTTGGATCCAGGTCTCCGGACCCGTCGAGGACGTGGCCGAGGCCAAACGCAGGCTGGACGTGATCGCCGACGACTATCTGCCGATGAGTGAGATCATCGCCCAACGGATTCCGTCGATGCTTCAGGCCGCACCGGAGCAAACCACACGTGTACGGGCGCGTGTGCGCAGCAATCTCCAGACATTGCATGCCATGCTGAAGACGGACCCGAATGGTCTGGTCAGCGTGCTGCGGGCGGAAGGCGGCTGGAATGTGCTTCTGCGCGTGCCAAGCGTGCTTGACGAAAACGAGCTGGTGCTTGCCATGATCGAGCGGCATGGCGTTTCCGGACAGCCCGGTTACTTCTTCGACATGACGTCAAACGGCTATCTGGCGATTTCCCTGCTGCCGGAGCCGGAGGATTTTCGGCGTAACGTTCAAATCGTGCTTGACACCGTCAACGAACTGATCGGCTAGTCCTTCTCAATCTGCCGACGCTGAGCGGCCGTCAGCGTCGGCAGATTGAGGGAATCTGGATGCCTCATACTTGGCTCGGATGAGGTCGGTGTAGAAGGCGACGGCGTCATGGGGCGTGCCATCGAAGACCACGTTGTGCTCGTCGACCACGAGCGTACGGTCGATGGCATATTCGGGGCGGGTGATGAGTGCCGTGTCGTGCGTGGCGAAGATCACCTGCCTGTCATAGCTGAACAGCGCCTTGGCCACGTTGGCCGAAGCGACCTCATCCAATCCCTTGGTCGGTTCATCGGCTACGATTGCGGCAGGGGAGAAGCTCAGCGCGGAAGCGATCGCCAGCAGATGCCGTTTCTCGCCATCCAAGGCGGAAGCGGGTTCCTTCGCGACCGATGCCAGGTCGAAATGAGCGAACAGATTGCCGATGATCGCCTGACGTTCGCTTTCCGGAACCTTATGTTTTTTCAACGGCTGGTCGATCGCCTCGCGTATTGAGGAGGCCTGGTAATAGCCGTTCGGAATCTCCTCGCGGCGTACGCGTCCGATACAATCCTCGACACGCTTCAGGTCACGCTTTACGGATGGATCGTAATCCGTGCCGTCGGCCGTGATCCGGACCGAGCCTGCGGTGGCTGGCAATGCCCCGTCAAGCAGTTTCAGCAACGTGGTCTTGCCGGAACCATTCAGGCCGATCACCGCCACCCGCCTATCGGAGGGCGTGATGGTCAGCGTTGTGGCATCCAGGCCGATATTGCCGTCCTCATAGGTATGTGCGGCGTTGTCGAGCGTGAAGGTCACGGTCGAGATGGGGGTGTCGTGTTTGGCGGTGAAAAGCGTATCGAAGAATCCCATGGGAATCATTGTATAGTGACCATCCTCAATCGGCGTGAGTCGTCGGTGGGTGTGGTCAGGCAAAATAGAAACCTTGGAAATCGTAGGAGTAGACGCGGTAGATATAGCTGGTGTTGAGCGTCATCCTGAATTCGGACAGCAGCGTGCCATCGGACGAGTATTGCCCGAACAGGCCCTTCATGCCCGAATCGATGAGGATGTTGCCGTTGTCGAGCTCCTGCGCGGAGGAGACGTACGGCGAATAGGGCACGTCAAACGACGACACTTCACTGTACGTGCCGGCGTTCTCATCGACCAGATACTTGCGGTACTGCGAGCGCGCCGTGTCGGAGGAGAACTCCGTCGAAATGCCGTCGATCACGGACCAGTCGAACTCGGGTCGGGTCAGGGCGGTGCCGAAGTTGTTGTTGAACATGTACAGATAGTACTGGCCGTCCGACAGTGAATCATCGGTTACGTAGGTGATCGAATGCTGTCCGCCGGTGTCGGGGAACGAGCCGGATTTGGTGAGGAACGAGTCGGCTTCGTCGGTACCGGCCCACACGGATGCTTCGCCGATCATGTAGGCGAGCGTCGGTTTCGATTCCAAGTCGTTCACTTTGATGATGGTTGACGTCTCTCGTGCGGAGAACAGGGCGGAGCCGTCTTCCAGCAGTTGGATGGTATTGCAGTGCAGCCAGTCCCAGCGGTTCTTCGCGTTGGAATCCGATTCGTCGGTGCCCGCATGCGTGGAGGAGGCCTTGTAGTCGGCGAACATCTCGCCGAAATCGAGCAGGCCGGTCACTTCGCCGGTGGTGGTGTCGAGTTTGATGACCTGATCCTGTACGGCGTTGTCGCTGCGGTTCAGCTCGGTGGCGAGCATCACGATGTTGCCATCATCGTCCAGGGCGTAGTCGTGGTGCAGGATGTAGTCGGATCCCAGATTGTAGATTTTCTCCAGCTTGCCGAGCCGGTTCATGCCGACCATGTGCTTGGTGGAGGCGGAGAACCACATGAGTCCGTCGTCATCGAACAGCAGACGGTGCGAACGGTAGTAGAGCACGGGGATCTCGCCGCGCAGCACGCCGTTCGTGTCGTAGTAGAACATGAAGTCCTGCTCGTCGCTGTCGTTGCCGAGAATCGCATACAGGCCATCACCGAGATTCTCCCCGGTTTCCGCGGTCTTGGTCGATTCGAGCTGCACTTCCTCGTTGCCGAGCAGTGAGGCGCCCCTATGGGTGATCGTATGCGTGCGTGCGTCGCCGTCTGCGTTGGTCAGTGTGAGGGTGATGGTGTTGGTCTTGCCGGGTATGAGTCCCAGCAGTTGGAATTCGTGCGTGCGCTGGTATTGCGATTCCTGATATGCGGTGCGTGTGAAGTCGGCATATCCGTCCGCGTGCACGGTATAGCTGACGGAGACGGCGTCATCGGTGGTGAAATACACGTACAGCGACGTGGTGTTGGTGCCGTAAGGGTTCTCTTTGACGAAGATGTCGTCTTCCGTGGCCGCGGCCTGGCTTTTCTCGGTCTTGAGATTGTCGTCGGCCATGTCCTGATAGTCGGCGGTGTATACGTTTTCTATTCGGGCGTTGAGCCGTTCGATACGGTTTTGACGTATCTGCGCCTCTACATTGTCGTAGCTCAACAGGCATGCGCCCAGCGCGATGGCGGAGGCGATGAGTGCGGCGGACCAGCGTCTGGCCCGAGGGTGGTTCGGCAATATGGCGAGCTTTTTCATAAACATATGACTCCGACGATATTCATCTCAAGGCGAAAGGGGGATATCCGCCACTATTATCGCCGTACCTCAAAGACAACAGGTAAATTCGCTCGTTGAATCATGAGAATAGGCTGAATATTCGCTGTAAATGGCATATGCGCAACGAATCAGGGCAGTGCGAACCATGACTGTACTTCAAGGAACAATACCGAATTGGCGCGAATCAACTCATCCTCGCGCCCCGGCATGAACAGCGACAGCACGGTGATCGTAATCGAGAACATCAGCAGCGCGAGAACACCCGCGCGCATCAGCCATCTCAGTCGTGGACGGGAACAATCGAGCGCGAACAGCCATGCCGGCAGGGCGGCCAACGCGAACAACCAGCCGAAATCGGCGATGTATCGCCATCCGAGACCTCCGAGGCGCGAGTCAAGCGCTATGGTCAGCAGTCCCAGAATCAAACATGCCGTCAGCATACCCCACATATTCGCTCGGCCAGATCGGTGCATGCGACGCCGCAGGAATGGCTGCGCGAGTGCGGCGATGGCAAGCGGCACCGTTGTGAACAAGCCACCGGGCATCGCCTCGGTGAAGCCCCACGACGGCAAAGGCGTCGGAGAGACCGCCAGGAACGGGAACTGATCGGTGAATCGTAACGGCAGAAACAGATAATATCCGCAGGTAAGCAGAAAGTTGGCAAATGGCTGATGGTAATTCGTCATATCGGTGACGGTCATCTGATAGCTGCTGCCGAAATCAAGGACGGATCCGAATCGTGCCACATTGTAGGCAAGCAGTGGAACGACCACGACCAGTGCGGGAACCAGCACGGCGAATGGTGCGCGTAGCAGCCGCAATACGCCCGTACCGTGGCTGACGGATCCACCGTCACGCCGCACTTTGCATTGACGGATGATGGCATGAATCTGCGGCCGGAAAATCGCGAACGCCAGCAGTGCCACCACCGTGAACGTGGGCCGACAGCCGAGGTTTGCGGCGATGCATACCGAGCCGGCCGCCAAGTGCGGCAGTGACAACGCCGGCGGATCCTCCACCGCAGGCATGTCGTCATGGGATGCGGAAGGCAATGGCTTCGCGGCTCCCAACCATAGCCACAACCCCAGTGTGCTCAGGAACAGGGAGGCGGCGATCGGCACCGAATAGAAATTCGTGCGATACCACAGATAGACGCTGTTGGATGCCAACAACATGAACACGCACAGCAGACTGGCCGCCGCGAGGGAGGAACCGGGGCGGATGCGTTCGATCAGCCGCACCGTAAGCAGGCAGGCAAACACCAGAAAACCGAACATGAGCAGAAGCACCGCCGCGCTGGAAGGCAACATGAGCCCGCCCTCGACCCATAGCGATGTGATCGCACGAAACGGCAGGAACAGCATGATTGCCGGAAGCACGCCGAAATAGGAGTACCAATGACCCTGATAGTAGGCGTAATCCCAATAGATCGGACTGACACCGTCGTCAAGAAGACGCTGCCGGGTTTCGGCGCTGTACGGATTGTCGGCGTCGCGGAGCTCGTCCGGCACTTCCAGGTCAAGCCAGGTGTGGCCGTTGCGCAGCGCCTGCGCCATATGGTCGTACTGGTCGAAATCGTAGGTGTACATGCCGTCGGTGTGGAACTGCAGGGGGACGGCGGAACGAATCTGCCATACGACGTTCCAGATGGTGATGATGGCGGGAATGGCCATGAGCAGGGCGAAGGCCGTGCGCTGGCGAACGGCGGACGTATCAAGCGGCACCTTCCACAGACGCGAATTCGGTCTCCATAGCAGCAGCAAGGCGAACACGATGACCATAAGGCCGATACGAAGCGGACTGATTTCGAAAGGCACGCGCACATTGGCGCGTACGGCTTGAATCGGAATCCGTGAACCCTTCGGTTCCAGAATCTGCACGCGCACCGTTCTGCCGGCCTCCGCCTTCACATACAGCGAGCGGGGCAGGGACAGTGACACGGAGCGAATCGTGCAGGCGACCCGATCGGCGTCCGGCCGTACCCGAATGGTGGTGAGCGGTGGTTCGGTGCCCTTGTTTTCGGCATCCTGGCGCGCTTCGTCGATCGTCCGTCCCGATACGGGATCGATGCGTATGTAGGCTGACGTACCGTCGGCGACCACTTGCAGATAGGCCTGCGTGGGGTCGGTGACGGTGAGCATGCCGTCGGCGGTGCGTTCCAGACCCGGCCCCAACGTGTTGCTTGCGGCGGCGGAATCACCGCTGGCGGCAAGCGTTCTCCAGAACGGCAGGTTGCACAACACGCACTCAATCAGCACCATGATGGCAAGAGCGGATAGAATGGCTGCGCACATGCGGTGACGTGTCTGAATACGCTGCTTCGAAGAGATCACGTCATTATTCTAATGGCTGCATGTCGGGTTGGATTGAAAGAATGGCTACCATGTCTCACCTCACATCATCATCGCCTTCAGCGGATGAGCCGGGCGCGAACCGGGATATGCTGGATCGCCTTATGCGCGGGGTGCACAAAACCTTGGGACGTTTGCGGGGCGATCACGTTGACGCCGGCGCGTCCGATACCACCTTCGGCAATCCGTTCGGCGCGGCCCTGAACGCCCCGCAGGATGTGGTCGGCGAGCTGACCCGCAATGCCGTTCGATTGGGGACTCTGACCAAAAGGCGCGTGTTCGACGGTTTTGAAGGCGTTCCCGGACGATTGAGGCTGGGCTGGGCTCAGCTACCTCAGACCAGGGGACAGGCGTTCTCCATCGGCCTGTTCACCGATAAGGACCATTTCGCGCAAATCGCTCTGGCCGACAGCAAGGCGCGTGTATTCGCAGGAACCGATCCGTCCATGGACGTTCAGGGCATGGAGCCCCGGTTCGTCTTCGTCAAAGAGGAGGAGCTGACCCTGCCCGACGGCATGCGTTTCGGCCATGCGCCGTCCAATCCGCCGAAAATGGTGAAGGCCTCGCAGGGCGGTGTGGTCGGTCGAGCCGAAGGAGGGCGCATGATGTGGCTCGCCTCATGGCTGAAGGTCGGCAATCGGTACACGTTGGAACAACTACGTGCCAAACTGCCGGAGGCGATGCGTTACGATCTGGAGTTCCGCGATGCGCTGACCATCGCATTCTTCGCCGCATACATGTTGCCGCAGATGAATGGCCTGCTGATCGGTTTCGGCTCGGGCAACATCTTCCGCCGCCTCAACCGCGAAGCCCCGATGGGGGCCATTCGACGTTCCATACGCGATACGATGAGCGCCCGTTCACATGGCATGCGCGCTTCCGGCCTGGAGGACTATTTCGCCGATCTGATGCGTGAGGCCGGTGCGCTTGAGCAGAACCAGATGCTGGAGGCGGTACATGGTGCCGAACCGTTGCATCTGTATACGTCCAGCTATTCGAACTGCTATTTCTTCGCATGGGATTCCACCCTGCCGTTCGGTGCCGCCCTGCGTGCGCTCAACATCGAAGGCAATCTCAACCGTTTCGCCGCCGTAAGCTCCTGGCTGGAACGCAATGCGCGCATCGGATGCCTGCCCACGGAAGACACGGTCACTCGTGCCGAAGCCGCGCAGATCGATCTGGCATTGCTGGAGAATCCAGCATTGATCGCTTTGAAACCCGACGATGAATTCGGGGCCATCCTCGATTCACATCAGGATAGCGGCATCCAGGCCGTCGCCAGACTTGTCGACATCGCCGACGAGACCCGACGACACATTGCCGAAGACACCAAGGATGAATCGCCGAGCGAAGCATGTCTCACCGAAGGCGGCTCGGAATGGGTGTATCGCCAAGCCATGGCGCGTCTGCTGCGAAGCCTGCGCCTGCCATACCGTTTCGACGTGGAATTCCGTTGCAGCCTCGAAGACGGCAACGTGGCGATCGGCTTTACTTCGGCCGGAGTGTCCATGATGCCTTCCACCCGATACGACCCGGAACATCATGCATGGGTGAAACTGGGGGATGCGGAGCGCGCCCGCATGAGCGCCGACTACAATCTGCGCATCGGTCTGCTCATGGCGGCATTGAGCTTCGGTGCCGATCCGCATGTGCGACGTGTATCGATGCACATCGACTCCATCGGTCTGGAAGAAGCCGTCGCCGAGCAGGACTCCGCCATCAGCGAACTGATGAGCGAAGCATTGAGCGCCTTCGAACGCATCCGTACCGGTGAAATGGGCCCATCGCGTTCCAAGGCGGCTCCGAAGGACGGCGACTTCCACGGGGATCCGGCCAGGACGGCTCCCACACGCCCTTCCGAAACCTCCGCGGATTCGACTTCTTCCTCCGATGACCATGATGCGGCGCTCGATGACCAGTTCGAAGACCTGATGAAGGACATCGACTTCGATGACATGACCTTCAGCATGCCGCAATCCGACAGCGAGGATGATGTGCAAGGTACGGGCGACATCGGCGACGCAGGCATGATCGCCTTCACGGATGCGGATATCGACGGTAACGGCGATGATGACGATCCGATGAGCCAGCTGCGTAAGAACCCGACCGTGCGCAATCTGGTGACGGTCACCTTCACACGTGAAGAATTCCTGAAACGTCTGCATACGGACGGATTGGCCAACCCCGTGCCCACGTATCGCATGTTCGATGCGGAAATGGATGTGGACGGCATGGGCGCGCTGAAACCGGTCGATGCCACGTTCGACCTGCGCGACAGTCGGTTCTCCCCGACCGGATCGCAGGAAGAGCCGGAGCTTTCCGACAAAAGATTCAGCAGGGAAAGCGCCGAACTGTTTGGTTGCGGGGACGTATCCGGACTGTCAATCCAACGCGTCGATCTGCTGCAGCGCGCCGTGGGGGAGTTCCACCAGTTGGCCGCCGACGATGGCATGCCCTCCGTGGCCAAGGCACAGCGTGCGATGGACATCATCAACGCCATCGGCGACCCGGAACTGACGGGACTCGCCACACAGGTGACCAGTGCGCTGATCGACGGCAACGATACGCCGGACTTCTCGTTCACTTTGGCCGACGATCTTGACGCCGAACGCATGAAGGCCCGTGATCTGCTGTTCAGCGGCCAGATCGATCAGGCCGTAGAGATGATCGAAGCGGCATTGCGTCGCATGGACCAGCTGTTCGAGTCCAATCCGGGCGTGCCTCGCTACTTCAACTCCTATGCGGAACGGGTGATCTACAACCGCATGTTCGCCACCGAGGGTGAGCGCACCGTGCTGATTCCCGACAATCTGTTCTACGCCCACATGGAACTGGCCGACATACTTGCCCAGATCAAGGGCGCGAAGGCCGCACTGCCTCATCTGAACGCCATGGTGCGGTACGCGCCCGCCTATCCGTTGTCGCATCTGAAACTCGCCGTCCAGCTGGCTCGCGAAGAGGATTGGGATCCGGCCCGTGCGGCTTGCCTCAACGCCTTGCATGTGGCCTTGGACCGTGACGACGCCTCATTCGCCTACTATCGGCTGGCCTATGCCGAATGGATGTGCGATCGTTTCGACATCGCGGCGGCAGCCTATATTATGAGCGATGACATCGCCTCGGGCCGCATCGGCTCGTTGGAAGGCGAACTGCGGGAACTGATCGCACGAGCGCAATCGCAATGCATTCCCGTGCCGACCACCGTGCCGGAAGCCATGCAGGTGTTGGAACAGGCCGGTCTGCCGGTATGGCCGAAAACCGAGGTCGCCTCGCTGGTACGCAGGGCGGCGCGCGTATGCGTGGATGAGGGTATGTTCGTACCTGCGCGCACGCTGTCCGTGGCTGCCTCGCGCATGGATGACGCCGAGCGCGACGGTGCCGACGTGGTACAGATGCAGTTCCTGCGTTCGCTCAACAATTAGCGGAGAGTAACATTCATGACACAGCATGACGATTCCGAACAGCTTGCTTGGGATTTCGACGTTTCGGTCGATGGCACCGCCGAACCCGAGATTACGGTGGATGCCGACGGCGACGCCTCCCGACTGGTCCCCGGTTCCGAACGGTGGATTGCGGCATTGCAGTCCACTGACGCCGATGCCATGCGACTCAACCGGCTTGACGTCTCTTTGCTGAGTGCCGAAGCGGCGGCCCGGCTGTGGGCGAAGGTCGCGGCCTGGGTGGAATCCGATCAGATCGCCTACTATATCGACGATGCCCCCATATCGTCCGATGCGGCCTATGATGCGCGGCTTCGCTGCCTACAGGCATTGGAATCGCAATTCCCGTCCTTGGACACCCCGCAATCGCCGACCCATCGCGTAGGCGGTACCTTTTCCAACGATTTTGCCTCCGTACGTCACCCTTCGCGCATGATGAGCCTCGATGACGTGTTTTCCATCGAAGAGCTGCGTGACTGGTACGACAGTGTGATCCGCGATCTCGACTGGCCGGAATCCAAACCGCTGCCGATGACCTGTGAAGTCAAGATCGACGGTCTGGCATTGAATCTCGTGTACCGTAACGGCGTGCTCGAACAGGGACTGACGCGAGGCGATGGCGTGACCGGCGAGGATATCACGCTCAACGTGCGGACGATTTCGACCATTCCGCAGAATCTGGCCGGCCCGGAAGTCGATATTCCCGAATTCGTGGAAATCCGCGGCGAGGTGTTCATGCGCTGGGACGACTTCGCCACATTGAACGGCGAGAACGAAAACGCCGGCCGAGCCCCATTCGCCAATCCGCGCAATGCCGCCGCCGGAAGCCTCAGACAGAAGGACCCGCGCATCACCGCCACGCGCCGTCTGAGCTTCTACGCGCACGGCATCGGCTCACTACGCTGGGGCGCGGGACGTGCCGACAGACATGACGTGATCAACCATCAATCCGAGGCATATGCGCTGTATGAAAAGTGGGGCGTGCCGGTTTCGCCGCACAATCGCGAAGTCACATCGTTCACCGACATTCTTGACATGATCGACTACTACGGCGAACATCGCGGCGATATCGAACACGCGCTCGACGGCATCGTCGTGAAGGTCGACGATCTTGGATTGCAGCGCGCGCTCGGTGCCACCTCACGTGCGCCGCGCTGGGCCATCGCCTACAAATACCCGCCGGAAGAGGTCAACACCGATCTGCTCGACATCACCGTGCAGGTCGGCCGAACCGGCCGCGTAACCCCGGTCGCCATCCTGAAGCCCGTATATGTGGCCGGTTCCACCGTGTCACGTACCACGTTGCATAATCCTTTCGAAGTGGAGCGCAAGGGCGTGCTCATTGGCGACACCGTGGTGGTACGCAAGGCCGGTGACGTGATTCCCGAGCTCGTGGGCCCGGTGCTCGAGCGCCGCAAGGGGCGGGAGGAGAGTCTGCACGCGTTCGTCATGCCAACGCACTGTCCGAGCTGCGGTGCCGAACTGGCTCCGGCCAAAAAGGGCGACAAGGACATTCGCTGTCCGAATGTGGAATCATGCCCTGCGCAGTTGACCGAGCGCATCATCAACTTGGCTTCCCGCAAGGCGTTCGATATCGAACATTTGGGCGATCAATCGGCGATCGCGCTGACCAATCCGGAGGAGGACCGCCCCGATTCCGTTGACACGTATGCGCCGGAGATCACTGAAATACTCGTCCAACCCGGCGAAGAGCCCGAACCCTACGAGCCGGTTGCCGGACTGCGGTTGCCGGATGCGCAGACGCCGGTGCTCTCCAGCGAGGCGGGCCTGTTCTCACTGACCGCCGCCGATCTGAAGGATGTGCGCGTATGGCGCGAGGCACCGATCATCGAAATCCATGAAACCGTCGACGTCAATACAGGCAAGATCAAGAAGACGCGCAAGCGTGTGGGAGGATCCGGACTGTGGCATCAGGTGCCTGCATTCTGGACAGCTCCGACCTCGGCCAGGAAACTCTCCGCCAAGAAACTTGCCGAACTGGAGGTGAACGGCGCCGCCGTTTCGGAATACCCAGAGTACAATGTGCCGGCCGACGCCGTAGTGATCCGTGAGGATACCAAGGTGTCGCGCACCGGCGTGACCAGCGTGCAGCCGGTGTACGTTCGCCCTGCTGAGAATACGCGCAAGATGCTCGACGAAATGGAAAAGGCGAGGCACGTGGATTTATGGCGTGTGCTCGTGGCACTGTCGATCCGCCGCCTCGGTCCGCCGACCGCGCGCACCATCGCCACGGCCTTTGGCTCGCTCGACGCAATCGAACACGCGAGCGTCGAGGAACTTTCGGCAATCGACGGTATCGGACCGGAAATCGCCGAATCCGTGGTCACATGGTTCACTGCCGCACACGAACCGGGCAACTGGCGTGGCACGGTGTTGGATGCATGGAAGACCGCCGGCGTGGGTGTGGTGGCCGAAACCAACGATCTGCCGCAGACCTTGGCAGGCAAAACGGTGGTGGTCACCGGGTCATTGGTCGATTTCTCCCGCGACTCCGCCAAAGAAGCCATTATCTCCCATGGCGGAAAGGCGGCCGGCTCGGTCAGCAGGAAAACCGACTGGGTGGTGGTCGGAGAGAACGCCGGATCCAAAGCCGCAAAAGCCGAGGAATTGGGCATTCCCATGCTCAATGAGGACCAGTTCAAACAACTGCTGAGCAGCGGTACGGTGTGATGCAGTTCTCGTGAGCAAAACCTACGAGGCTCTGGCATGCCGCATGCATGACCGCTAGGCTGGTACGCGGCAACAAGGAGGAACCATGACAGACGAGCGCATGATCGAAGCGCAAATCTACGAACGTCTCAGCAAGGTGATCGACCCGGAATTGGGTCGTTCCGTAACCGACTTGGGCATGATCGCTTCCATCGACGCGACGCCGGTCACAGGGGAGGACAACACATACGACGTGACCGTCGCCGTCGAACTCACCGTGGAAGGTTGTCCGCTTTCGCAGACCATCACGAATCAGATCAATGGTGCAGTGGCCTCATATCCGGATGCCACGTTGCAGCCTCATATCGAGGTCGGTTCCATGAGCCACGACAAGCTCACCCAACTGGTGGCTGGTCTCAAGGCGGAACGCAAACAGAACCCGTTCAACAAGCCAGGCATCAAGACCCGTATCTTCGCTATCGCATCGGGCAAAGGAGGCGTCGGCAAATCGTCGGTCACCGCCAACCTTGCCGCGACCTTTGCCGCATTGGGCTACGACACCGCGGCCATCGACGCCGACATCTACGGCTTCTCGCTGCCGCGATTGTTCGGCGTGCACACGCAACCCACCAACCTCAACGGCATGCTTATGCCGGTGACCGCCTGGGGCGTGAAGATGATCTCCATCGGCATGTTCGCCGGAGCCGACCGTGCGATTCTCTGGCGTGGCCCACGCTTGCAGCGTTCACTGGAACAATTCCTGTCGGACGTGTGGTGGGGGGAGCCCGACGTGCTGCTGCTCGACTTGGCGCCAGGCACCGGAGACATGGCGATTTCCGTGGCGCAAGCCCTGCCGAACGCCGAACTCGTGGTAGTCACCACTCCGCAGCCATCCGCCTCCGACATTGCGGTTCGCTCCGGTCTGGTGGCGCTGCAGGTGCCGATGAAAGTGCGGGGCGTGGTCGAAAACATGAGCTATTTCGAGCATAAGGGCGAACGGCTGAAGATCTTCGGAGAAGGCGGAGGCGAACGTGTCTCCCTCCAGCTATCCCAGAATCTGGGATACGAGGTGCCATTGCTCGCACAGTTGCCGCTGGAACCCGAACTGCGCGAGACCGGCGAGGCGGGACGTCCTGCGGTACTGACCGAAGAAGGCGCATTGCGTACCGACGGTCTCGGCGCGACCTTCAGGCAACTCGCGGAATCGCTGATGCGTGTCCCGCTACGGTAAGGCGGTGGCGAAAATCGTGTGCCTTGTGTAGTATCTGTCACAGACACGGGGGCCGTTAAGGCTGAGAGGAAGCGAACGCGCTTCGACCGTATGAACGTATACCGGGTAATGCCGGCGCACGGACGTCTCTCTTTTCCCGTGCCTTGATGGAATAGAAAGGCACAATTCATGACTGGCATTCAGTCTTCCGCAGTAAAGAAGCACTCCAACAAGTGGCGCGTGGTCGATATCGTCGTGGCGGCCATCATCGCCGTCGCGTCCGGCGTGATCTTCTGGGCTTGGGATATCATCTACGCCGTTCCGATCGGCGCTTTCGACAGTCTGACACCTGGCTTGGGCGGTCTGTTCAACTTCATGTGGCTGTTCGCAGGTCCTCTGGCGGCCATCATCGTGCGCAAGCCTGGCGCCGCGTTCTTCGCGGAGACCGTGGCAGCGCTCATCGAGGCGCTCATGGGTAATCCGTTCGGCATCGGAGGCTCCCTGATCATAGGCATGTTCCAAGGTCTCGGTGCGGAAATCGGCTTCGCCGTGTTCGCCTACAAGAAGTGGAACATCGCCTCCGTCACCCTGGCCGGCGCGCTGACCGGCCTGTTCAACGGCGGCTATGATTGGCTCACCCATTCCGGCTGGACCATGTTGCAGGGTAGCACGTTCACCATCTGCTGCGTGATTTCCGGCGCGGTGATGGGAGGTGCCTTCATGTGGGTGGTGCAGTTCGCTTTGGCGAAGACCGGCGTGCTTGACCGCTTCGAATCCGGACGTATGCAGGAACTGGTCTGAGCGCCGTCGCGCTCAAGACGGGCGAGGGTTTGCGACGTACATGCCGCGTACGCCGCAAACCCTCTTCATATGGTCGGGGATACCGCGGATTGGAGAACCTATAGATGACGACGGATGAAGTCGGAACCGTGGTCGCAGCCGGTGTGAAGGCAGTTGACTGGGGATGGAGACATGCTTCGCGTAAGGATTTCGCGTTGCGACATGTCGATTTTGAAATCAAGCCGGGGGAGCGCGTACTGCTGCTTGGCGCATCCGGTGCCGGCAAAAGTACGTTGATGGCTGGATTGGCCGGCGTGCTCGGCGGCGATGATGAGGGCGAACAGGAAGGCAGCCTGCTGATCGACGGCATCGATTCACGTACGGCACGCGGCAGGAGCGGCCTGGTGATGCAGGATCCGGACGCCCAGACGATTCTTGAACGTGCAGGTGACGATACCGCTTTCGGCTGCGAGAATCTCGGCCTCGGACGAGACGCCATCTGGAAGCGGGTGCGTGAGGCCCTTGACATCGTGGGCCTGGACTACATGTGTACGGATCATTCCACACGTCGGCTGTCCGGCGGCCAGCGTCAGCGGTTGGCATTGGCGGGCGTGCTTGCCATGCATCCCGGACTGCTGTTGCTCGACGAACCAACTGCGAACCTGGATCCGGAAGGCGTGCAGGAGGTGCATGACGCGGTCAGGCAGGTGCTTGAGCGCGGCCATGAGACGATGGTGGTGGTGGAGCACCATATCGATGTGTGGCTTGACCTTGTGGACCGTGTGATCGTACTGGGCAGGCCGAACGATGATTCGTATGAAGGCGGCGTCATTGCGGATGGCTCGCCTGAAGAGGTGTTCAACGCCATGGGCGATGTCCTCGCCGAAGGCGGGGCGTGGGTGCCGGGACGTGACATTGCAAGCTATGCCCCGACTCAAACCGGACATGATCGCGATGTGGTGCTGTATACCGATGATTTGAGTTTCGGTCGCAGCTTTCCTTTGGGAAAGCACATCGATGTGCGTTTCCATGCGGGGGAGGTCACCGCGCTTACCGGCAGGAACGGCGTGGGCAAGTCCACCTTGGCCCTGACCTTGGCCGGTCTGCTCAAGCCGATTGCCGGCCATGTGCGCGTGGCTGATTCCATGATGCCCGCGCATCGTGAGAATGATCCGTTCACATGGAAAAGCCGCGATCTGCTTGGGCGTATTGGCATGGTGTTCCAGGAGCCGGAGCATCAGTTCGTGGCATCCAGCGTACGGGATGAAGTGGCGATCGGGCCGAAATCCATGGGCAAATCCGATGAGGAGGCCTATGCCATCGCCGACGAGATGCTGGAACGCATGAATCTCAAACGGTTCGCACCGGCCAATCCGTTCACGTTGTCGGGGGGTGAGAAGAGGCGGCTTTCGGTGGCGTCCATGCTGGCGGCGGCGCCGAAGGTGATCATCATGGACGAACCGACGTTCGGACAGGATTTCACCACATGGATGGAAATGGTACGTCTTATCGCCGGTGCGCGTGACGCGGGTTCCGCGGTCATCATGGTCACGCATGACGAGCCCTTGGTCAAAGCGTTGGATGCGCGCCGCATCGTGGTAAGTGAGGAGGGACGATGATGGAAACCATTGGCGTTGTGGCCCATGAGGAACGTCATGATGAGCCGCGGGTGACGTCGCCGTCATGGTTCATTGCGAAACTGAATCCGGTCAGTCGTTTCATCGGAGCTATTCTGCTATGCGTGCCGATGTTCCTATCATTGGACGTCGTCTCCGCCTCTGCGGCACTGCTGATCGACCTCATGCTGCTGTGGATCGGTGGCGTGAATCCATTGACGGTACTGCGGAAAACCTGGATGGTATGGATTGCCGCGGTAGGAAGTTTCGTTTCCGTGACCTTGTATGGCACCGCTTCCGGGGCGACGCTGTTCACATTCGGTCTTATGGCGGTGTCGGAAGGCTCGTTGTATGCGGGTGCTGCGACGTTCCTGCGTGTCGCCGCCATCGCGGTGCCCGGCGTGATTTTCGCGCTTGGGCTCGATCCGACCGATCTGGCGGATGGTCTGGTGCAGATTCTGCATTTGCCGTCGAGATTCGTGTACGGCGGTCTGGCCGGCATGCGCATGGTTACATTGTTGCAGGATGACTGGCGTGCGTTGGGCCTGTCCCGCCGTTCGCGCGGGCTGGGCGACGGAAGCGCCATCAGACGCGTGTTCCTGCAGGCCTTTAGCCTGCTGGTCGTGTCGATTCGTCGCGGAACCAAGCTTGCCACCGCCATGGAGGCACGTGGATTCGGCGGCGACGTTCCGCGCAGTCAGGCGCGTACGTCGCGCTTGCATGGGGTCGACTGGCTGTTCTACCTGATCTGCATGGCGATACCGGCCGTGGCGTTGCTGCTCGCATACCGTACCGGATACTGGCATTGGTCCTTCCGTAATTGATGCCGAAACGGTTTGGTCGGCCCGCATGGAAGACACCCCTTCTTGTAGACTGGTCGGCGGACGGAAAGCGAGACATGCATGAACATTACGGTGTACCTGGGGGCACACGAAGGCAATGACCCTGCGTTCAAGGAAGCCGTCGTGGAACTGGCGACGTGGATATCCGAAAGCGGCAACAGACTGGTCTACGGCGGTTCCGATGAGGGGCTGATGGGTGTGATCGCCGATACGGTCATGGCGACCGGTGGCGAAGTGACCGGCATCGAGGCGCAGATGTTCGTGGACCGAGGCGTTGAACATAACGGTCTCACCGAATTGCATGTCGTATCGAATATCACGGAACGTCGCACCAAGATGATCGAACTTGGCGACGTGTTCATCGCCTTTCCCGGCGGCACCGGTACGCTTGAGGAGGTTAGCGAGGTCGTTTCGAAGATCTGCCTCAACCAACTGACCCAACCTTGCATCTTCTACAATCTCAATGGTTTCTATGACGATATGAAGTCGCTGCTCGATCGCATGATCACTGCAGGATTCTCCACTCCCGAACGTCAGCGCGGCATCTATTTCGCCGATGATCTCAAGGAAATCCGGCGCATCATCGAGGAGCGTCTATAAGTCGATGCCGATGGCATGAGGAATGCCGCGGCGCATGACATGCAGCCGTCCCGCCATTAGGTGGGGCGGCTGTTTCGCTAATCACGGAGAAATGCAGAAAGCACGATTTAAACCGATTCTTGCGGGAAGAATTACTTCTAATATTGGGATATGGCTGTAAAATGTTTTGCGCAGGATCCTGTTTTGTATGACGAATGGCCTAGGCTGTAGGTATATGAAACCGTAAGAAAGGATAATCCGACATGCGGGGAAGACCCACTGAGGAGGAGCTGAGAATAATACGGAAGGAGTACCGTCGCTGGGTGGAACGAGACGAGCGCATGTCATGCATGGCTCTCCGCTGCTATATGGAACGTCTTGATGCTGAACGTCGCACGCGAATTACGATGGGTTGACCTGAGCCTGGATCATTGGGATGACATCGCCCCCATGCGATGCGCCATTCCGGTGGAAAGAGGGTCAGGGGCAATGGCGACGGCCATCAAGGTCGGCGATCGGTTCCTTCAACCGTGGGAGTACGAGGTCGAATGCATGATCTCGGCGCTTCCTTATACGGTGAGCGGCGAGAAGGACCGAGTGCGGCTTTCCATGCGCATGGTGGATTGGAAAACGGATGAGGTGACGTCCGTTTGTTGGATTCGTCTCGTGGATGGCGGTACGTGGTTCAATGACAGGGGACACTACCATATTTCGGCACTCGCCCGCTCGGTGGACTGCAGGGGAATCCGAATGGGGTTTTCGCATTGCGTGATGCGCTGATATGTATCAAGAGTAACGCCTTGCGGAACAAGCGTAGTCCGTTGGTGACGGCGTATTCCGACTATCGCGACGAACGAACAGTCGAATTGTTCCGCAAAATGGGCTTCACCACCGAGTACGAGGCCGGTCTATATGCCGGCAAATACCGTCTCTTCACCATCAATCTTGACGACAGTCCGATTCCGGACGACCTTGAGGATTTGTGACGGCGCACTGCTCGTTATGCTTGGCGTGTGTCGGTGCCTCTCGAATCCGGAACTGATCGGTACGAATCCAGATGGTGAAACTGATCGTCATGGCGCGCGACGAGGGTTCCGCGGTGATCATGGTCACTCACGACGAGGCGTTGGTGAAGGCGCTCGACGCACGAAGCATCAACGTAAGAGGGGGAGAATGACGATGGAGAAACGGTTGGAAACCATCACGGTGGATCGTATCGCGCAAAACATGGCCGGTATGGATCGCCACGAGTTGCGTGCTCATGCTGGGGTAGCGCTTTCCACGGCGTACTTCACCGGCTACCGGCATTGGGCCTTCTCTAACGTGAGTCAGTAGCCGGCGCGGGCGATCCGTCATCAAGCCGGTCCTTTCCGACTGATTCGAGGCAATCGCAAATCAGCAGGGAAGGACCGGCTTTTTGTGCGCCCGGGTTGCCGTTGGCTCCGGTTGACATCATGTTTCGAATGACTGCTATGGCGGAGCGTCCGAAGTGCCTCCAAACGCTTTGTTCTTCCTCCGCTGTGCTGCAGTCCACATCATATCGGCGTGTCGGAAGACGGTTGCAAGGGTGGAGGTGAAGGTGGGGTAGGTTTCCAACAAATCTCACTTTTACCTCCGGTAACAAAGTGGATAAGTCAAAGATCGTTGAAACTTCAACGGTTTCATCATGTTAGTCCGAGTTCTCGAAAAGGATTTGCGCGATCTTGTGGAGGTTCTGGATTATGAAAGAAGCCTAGACACGCATACCGTGGCGAGGAGAGAAATGAAAGCAAAATTCGGAGGGCGCATGCGGCATCTGCTGGGGATCATGCCGGTGATTGCCTTGTGCGCATCCATACTACTGGCGTCTTCGGTCGCTCAAGCCGTGGATGGAACTCATCTTCCGATACTGGCCAGACCGTTTCCATAACGATCAACAAGAAATGGCAGGGAGACGCGGGGTGCGAGGGCAAGCGCCCCTAGGCTCACTGTCGGTATCAAGAACAAGCAGACCGGTGCTGTGGTGAAGACCGTCGAATTGACGTCCGACGAGTTCTATATTCGCGTGTCGAACAAGACGCTCGCCTACAAGGTGGACGACGTTCGCACCGTGCTTCCCGAAGACGTTTCATCGCTGTCCATCGAACGTGACAAGGACTACGTGACCTTGGCCACCTACACGCCCTACGGAATCAACGACTACAGACTACTGGTAAGGGAAACTCGAACGAAATACGTTGCCGAACGAGAGAAGAGCACAGCCAAGAAGACCGTGGTCGCGGGGACCTGGATATCCGATTACGCGAAGTCCATCGGCATCCGGGCGGCGTTTCTAGTGGTCCCGGGCGTCGTCGCGGCAATCCGAAGGTCCACGGCGAAACGGGACCGCTCGCGGGAGCCAGCTGTCAAGAACCTTCGCGAAAAGCAAGGAGTATCCGCAAGGAAACTGACGAACAGAAAATCCATAAAGGTTCAGACAGATTCCAATCCGAATGATGCCGCATGATTGTTTATGAATCCATCGATGATGAGATTCGCCACCACATAAAACGGGCAGACGCACCTTTACGAGTACAAGACGGTTGTGGAGCCGGACCGCTACCTCGTACCGTTCTACAATATCGAGACCAAGACCAAGTTCGCAAACGAAGGCAATCACATACGATGATCTGTCTGAAGCCGACAAGGAACGCTATGAGAACGATTTCGGTAAGGATGATGGAGAGGAAGCATCGAGGTACCTGACCATATCAATGCTGAATTGTTGAACGGATTTATCATGAACTCCGACACAGTGGACATAGTGTTGCAAGAACTCATGGAGCGCGGCATCAAGACCAAGGGCGGCGAACAAATCGGCAAGACCATTCTTCAGGTCAAGGCACAGGAGAGGATGGTTAAACGGATTGCCGATGATTCGGAATACCTCGATGGTGCTTCACTTGAAGAGTTGGAACGGATTCGAGTTACGTTGCGTGGGCTGATTCGTTTCATCGCGGATTCCAACGCTAGAAGGACGATTATCACGGATTTGAAGGATCCAATCATTGCTCGAGTGGAGGGGCAGGATTTCGACATCACCGAACATTACGAGGATCGCAAACAGAAAGTCAATCGGTACATCAATGAGCATAGCGACGATGATGATATCCGAAAGCTTCCCTACAACGAGCCTCTATTCGGCGAGGACTTCTCGAATCTGGAGAACACTCTGATTTATGAACTCGGTTCCGAGGAGGAATATCAGAACGCGTTTGACGACGTTCCGCTCGGATTGTTGGTGCGACGCATCGTTAAGCTTGACCATCAAGATACCATGGATGCGTTTGGCGAGTTCATCAACAACCATTCGCTCAGTCCGTCGCAGAATGCCACGCTGAACAGGATCATTAGTTATGTTGAACAGAACGGATATATCCAGTTCGAGCAGCTGACTCAGCCGCCATTTGATGGACTGAAATCCTTGATTTTGGTGTTTGGCAAGGGATTGAAGGACCTGAAGGTAGGTATCGATCGATTGAACCATAATGCATTGGTTCCTACCGCGTAATGTCTCGAAGGGAATGCGTTCGGGAAGCTGAGTTTTCAACGCGGCGGCGAAATTGGGTTATTCTGTCCGTCGCACGTCAGTCCCGTTCATTGTTCCGGTTACGGTATTCCTGCGCGCTCATCGCGCGCTTGCGTTGCATGGTGTTCTGCAAGGCTCTGGTGTCGGGAAATCCACATTCCTTTGCGATGGCGGCCACGGAAGATGATGAATTCAACAGTTTTCTGCAGGCGTCGTCCAGCCTCAATTCGGTCAGGAACTCCTTGAATGTCGTTCCGGTCGCCTTACGGAACATGCGGCAGAAATGCTCCCTGCTGTAGCCGAATTCCCGGGCTACGTCGGCCTCGTCAATTCTTTGCCTGTGATGCGAGGTTACATATCCGATGATCTGCATGGTGATATTGCGTCCAGAGCGTGTCAGTTCCGGACTGCGTGTTCCGGAAACGAATTTCGAATACAGCAGGGACAACAGCTCATACAGCAGCATGTTGAGTTTGAATCCTCGGATGCTTTCGTCGGATCGTTGCCAGCGGATGATGTTTTCCGCTAGTTGCATGAGTCGGGCCTGGTCGTCCCTGGTGACGCGAGGGGAGTGCAGGGAGAATTCGTATCTGTCGGCGAAGGGATAGAGACGCTCTAGAACCTCGTCGTTGAACGTTACGGACAGTATCACTGGAGATGTTCCATCCGTACTCTTCGGTATGCCATAGTGAATCGAATACGGGTTGATGAGCAGAAGATCTCCGGTGTTGAGTGCCATTTCCCGCCCGTCCACGATGAATGGGCAACTGCCATGGGCCGAGTAGACGAATTCCATTCCCGGATGCCAGTGAGGCTTCGCTCTTTCGTCCAACGAATCATGGACGATCACCAATCCGGGAAATCCTTCCGGATAGACATTCTCCTCACGGTAATCAGGGCCTATCAGGGTGTTGTACGTCATTGGCATAGATGCGACGGCCATGAGTCCCTCCACTTCATCGTCAACGGATATTTGCCGGCGGCCTGTGACTTCAGTATGGCAAAATGTGATGTTTAATTATACAGGGATTGACAGTAGGTCACAATTATATGACTAAATATCACATATTGTGTGATCATTAGATTCGTGTGGCCATATCGTTGATGTTGTCATCGCTTACAAGATAAGACGAAGGAGTCAACATGTCATCTTCGAATCTGCCAGAGCAGGCAGGCGGAGCAGTTGAGGTCATCGCCCCGACCATTAAACGCCGTATCATCCTCGTATGCCTCGCAGGAGCTACGGGCGGACTGCTGTTCGGCTACGACACGTCCGTAATCAACGGCGCGGTCGATTCCATCGCAGGCAGCAAGTCCGGATTCGGCCTCAACGATTTCATGAGCGGCCTATCCGTTTCCGGTGCATTGGCCGGATGCGTATTGGGTGCATGGTCCGCCGGAAAATTCGCTGACCGCTACGGTCGTGTCAAAGCGTTGCTCACAGCGGCTATCCTGTTCATTATCAGCTCCCTCGGTTCCGCTCTGGCCCCTGCCGTCTGGCCCTTCATAGCCTTCCGACTCATTGGCGGTCTCGGTGTGGGCCTCGCATCGGTCGTCGGCCCTACCTACATCGCGGAAGTATCGCCAACCAAGATGCGCGGTTTCCTTGCCAGCTTCCAGCAGTTCGCGGTCGGTATCGGCATGTTGGGATCCACCATCGCCAACAACCTGCTCGCCAAAAGCTCAGGCGGCGCCGACAATACGCTCTGGTTCGGCCTCTCCACATGGCGTTGGATGCTGATGGTCATGTTCGTTCCCGCCATCATCATGCTGGTGGCTGCACTCCGACTGCCGGAAACCCCGCGCTACATGGTCATGAAAGGCCATTACGACGAGGCCGCCGAACTACTCAAGCGCATCAATGGCACGCAGAATCCGCAAGATAAGGTACGTCAGATCCGCGAATCCATCGGCAACGAGACCTCTCCGAAGCTTTCCGATCTGCTCGGACGCACTTTCGGTTTGAAGAAGGTTGTCTGGATTGGCGTCCTCGTGGCTCTCTCCCAGCAATTCTGCGGCGTCAACGTGATTCTCTACTACGATTCCAGCCTGTGGCGTTCCATGGGATTCTCGGAACAGCAGGCGCTTGACATCGCCATGATCCGCACGTTCGCAGCGTTCATTCCGATGGTCATCTCCATGGTTCTCATCGACCGTATCGGACGCCGTAAGCTTCTCGCCTTCGGTTCTGCAGGAATGGCAATATTCCTGTTCGTCGCAGCATTCGGCTTCGCCCACGCCACGATGGATGCCTCCGGCCTGCATCTTAACGATGCGTGGGCTCCGATCACGCTCATTGCCGTCTACCTGTTCTACCTGACGTTCTGCGGTACATGGGGGCCCGCCATGTGGGTCGTGCTTGGAGAGATCTTCCCGAACAGCATCCGTGCCATGGGTATGGCGGTGGCTACCGCATTCAACTGGATCGGCAACTTCATCGTATCCACTTCGTTCCCATCCCTGCAGCACGGCGTCGGACTCAGCGGCGCGTATTTGATGTACGGCGTGTTCGCGGCCATCAGTTTCCTGTTCGTCACCAAAGGTCTGCCGGAGACCGCTGGCGTAGCGCTCGAAGACATGAAGGCGGAATGACGTGCTCAACAACATTGTGATCACCGACGAGGAGCGTAAGCTGTTCCTCAGCTGGACCGCGCTCGACGAGGACCTTGCCGAAGTCGAGCCCGACCTTGCCGAAGCGGTATTGCGTTCACGTCTCGACTTTGCCAGGGGGGACCTATCGCGAACCGACTACTGGCATGATCCCGAAGGAATCGACGTCTTCGAAGACGTGCCATACGTTGATGACGGAACCCGTGCACACAGACTTGACCTGTACCTGCCCCACGACAGTGTGGTCAGGGGAGGCAAGACCACTCCTGTGTACATCGACATCCACGGAGGCGGATTCGTCTACGCATACAAGGAGCTCAACCGCAATTTCTGCACAAACCTCGCCAAACTGGGATTCGCAGTGTTCTCCGTGAACTACCGGCCCGCACCGGAAACCGATTTTCTCGGACAATTGGAGGACGTCGCGGCGGCATTTCGTTGGATCCGGATACATCGACACGAATATCCCATCGACCAGAACAACGTGTTCCTGACGGGAGATTCGGCGGGCGGCACGCTCGCGCTCTATATGACGGCAATCGAACGATCCGGCAAATTTGCCAAAGCAATGGGTGTCGGCCAGTCGGGGCTTACCGTTGCTGGTAGCGCGTTCGTTTCGCCATTGGCTGATCTGACGCCCTATCTGGCGCTGTGCGAGCCGGGGACGCGAAAGACTATTGAAGAATCCAAGGAAACTTCAATCGTCGAACATATCGCGCCAACGTTCTTCGCGAAGTTACACGCCAAAAAAACAGAGCTGACGAATCTTGCGACCATGGCTGAGGAAGTGGAATTCCCGCCGATCCTCATCAACACCAGCAGTGACGACTTCATCCACGTCGAATCATTGAAACTGGCTACCGCGCTCGTTGCCGCAGGGCACGATGTGGAACTGCATGACTGGTATACCCACAAAGGCCAATCACTCGGACACGTATTCCCGGTGTGCATGTCCTGGCTCGACGAAAGCCGCGAAACGCTCCGCATGATCCACGACTTCGCATACGCGCGGATCTGAATCAAGCGGACGGAGAGCAATGGCTTCCTGTGATCCGTTGATTCATGACCGCTTTGCAACGGCTGGATTGACGGCTCGAATAATGTGGCGTGAGATTCTGACGAATGGAATCCCACGCCACTTTTCGTATCGCAAGAGTTTCTACTCATTGAGCTGTTTATTGGGAAGATTTGTGATGGGGATGCAATCATGGTGGTGTGAGCGAGATCGATATTGAAGATGTTGACAATCCGGAATTTCGCAGGTTTGCGCGTGTGGTAGTCGAATGCGATGGTGCGGGTTTCATCACAAGGGTGAATCACAGCGACTTTCATGGCAATGCGGTTTCGCATGACGTTGAAACCATGGCCGGTAGCAAAACCATGTTGCACAAGAACCTTCCACCGGACAAAGTGCACACCGTGTACCGGTGAGTTTCTTCTTGACTCATCACCTCCGACCCAGATTCCTCGTGTCCACGTCTGTTCATCGCGCAGTCGGCTGACGATGATTCCATGCAAAGGCTGTTCGATGCCTACGAGCCCGACTGGGATTCCTCGGAATGCGTCACATATCTCTATGCTAGTTATGAATACGCATATGCTGCGGAGCGACTCGACTTCATCGCTATGGCACGCATTATCGGAACGCTTCTTTATGCAGCGTGTGTCTCGCCATCATGCGCGTTATTCGACTGGGCTTCGTCCGTGGCGTCATCTGTTGCGGTTGGAGATGAAATCACGCTCCCATCCTTGCCGGTGGGACTTGCATGCGAGTGTGCCGGGGCTGAGTCTCGGTCGTCTCGCAGTGCTCCCAGTTCGATTACTTCCATGGCTGGACGGGAGCGACTGTCTGCTTTCGTGGACTTATGCCGCATGTGGTCGGCTTGATTACTCGCGCTACGGGAATCGCTGTTCCGTAGTTACCGAATCGTTCATCGCGTTGCGCTTGACGGACAGTATAGGCCTTTCGCATGTAAGGAAACTTGAGGAAACACTATGATGGCGAGTTTCGGCGATGTCTTTGTGGATCCACTATCAAGTGGATTATTCCCTGCCGTATTTGGTTGCGTATGCGTCCATGTCGAGCGTGACGATGCGCACCATCGCGTCCGGATTATCGGGTTTGATCTCGGTCAGGTTGCTGGTTGTCGGGATTGGTTTGCCGTCTTTGAGTTCCGTGAGTACCCATCCGCTGGCTGCGTCCTGGGCCATGAACAACGCTTCGGCCAGGTCGCGTCCTTCGGTGACGCACCCGGGAAGATCCGGAATCTCGACAGTATAGCCGCCACTGCCGTCTCTGAATGGGATGAGAACTATCGGATACGTAAGCTTCATTTGGTGTTCCTTTTGATGAGGTCGTCTTGACTTTATATGGGTTTCGCTATTCTGGGGCTGAGCCCGTCTCCGCAGAAGGTAAGTGCATCTTCAATGGTACTTAGAGTTAGTCTTTGATTGCTTTCATATTTTGATACTATCTCTAACACAGATGCAGTCAACAGATAGTTTAAAGTCCTCATAGGTATGGAATATAAGACTTTAGCGCATTTATTTCATGCCAACAGGTGGCACAGGCACGCTGTAGGAAATCAGCGAGGTGGTGTCGAAAATCTGTCTTAATCAGTTGAAAGGGCCATGCGTTTTCTATAGTCTCAACGGTTTCTACGACAATATGAAAATGTTCCTGCAACGCATGGTCGAGTCGGCTTTTCCATGGCCGAACGTCGGCAGGGTATCTATTTCGTGTCCGATCTGGCTGAAATCGAGCAGGGCATCAACACGCACAACAACGATTGGCGGCTGCTTTGGGTAGACGAAATCATCGACGGACTGAATGAGAGGTTCAGGGCGTTATCGACTACCTGTTCATATCTGACACCGGCCGTTGTCCTCCGACTGGTTCGGATCAAAACAGGGGAGAGCCGTCCGTGTCTGATTGGGTGGGGCGGAGTCCCTCAGTCTTTCCAACGTAATGGACGAGTCGAAAAGCGTCTTCTCTATGAACCGGTTCAAAGGTGCCGGATCCTTGAAATCGGGGTCGGAGGTGTTGTCCAACGCGAGGGCGTCGCGGAAAAGCCGGGCGTTCGAGGCGAACGGCTTGTTGACGACCGTGAATCCGAGACATCTGAGATATATGATTGTGAACACCGCGGTCGTTCTGGTGTTCCCCTCGCGGAACGGATGGATCTGCCATAATCCAGAAACGAAGTCGAAATACCTCCTAGGTACCGCAGAAAAACGTTGGGGAAATGCCGAAGATGGCTGCATTTCAACGTTTTAGATTCCGTTTCATGTTGTTGGATAGATTGCCATTTTTGACTATTTTCGGCTATGAAAGGCAGAGATAAGTACACCTACGTTCGGCTGGCATAGTCCCATGGGCATGAACGAAACGGAACGCATGCCCAGATGCACACTCACACTGGTCGACTCGGCCGGTGACATGAAACTATATACTCATGGACGCCGACCGCGCGGCACGGATAGCATATCGGCCACGCCAAAGGGATTCCGGGCATATGCGACGGTAACCGACCCGCTGACCGGCGGGGACCACCGCGTATCCGGTTTCGGACGCACACGCCCATTGGCCGAAAACCGGTTGAAGGACAAGCTCGCCGAGTTCGACTGCACCCACCGCGTCGGCTACGTGAAGCCGCCCACCGTGGCCGAATGGCTCGGTCATTGGCTGGATGACATCTGCAAGTCGAAGCTCAAGTCCCGCATCTGGGACGAACTACGCATGGACTGTGGCCGACTGGACGACGTGACCAGCACAGCCATCATGGGACACAGTGAACTGACAACCGTGTCGCAAACAGGCAAAACCCCAAGTGTGCAAGAAACCGGGCACTCACTACCATATCTGGACGCAAAAATGAACGATTTCCATATAACGACTAGCATGAAAGAACATTATTTGTAAAGCATAAAAGAAAGTCTGTTCATGTGAAAAAGCTGAGCAATATCAAGAATGACTCCATATCAGTTAATTATTTTTTAAATAGTGCTGCATATAGCGGGCTTTTTTCCCTTTTTTTTGGTTATCCTTACTGGTCAGGTTTCCGCAACGTCATCACTATATGTTGGATTAGCACTTGGAATTTTATCTCTTTTTTCTAGAGGTAGTACTATTTTTATAGGCAGTTTGATTGAACGCTCATCAACCTTATCCCTCACTGAGACGGGTTTTGGATTCATAGTTTTTTCGCTTTTGCTACTACAGTCGGCAATGAAGAGTTTTATCGGCTTCCTTTTTTTGGATTTAGCTTTGCTGGGACTTGGACTCTCACTGGTTAATTTTGCCCTAAGAGGACATATACTTGCTACAGTAAAGGATAAAAAAATCTCAGGCTACTTTATTTTCTTTAGTGACAATGACGGCCAATCTTGGATCCGCAATTGGTCCTTTGGCTTCGAATTATATATATAAATCTTTCGGGCAGACACTCTTTTTTATAGTCATTATTGGACTCTATGTTTTTTCTGCTTTACTAGCTCCGATTGTGCTAGCTCATCATGTCTTTATACGCAGTGAAGAAAGTAGTAAGCAAAATACCTCTTCTATCGTGAAGACCATTAAAGACTCAGTGAAGAGTTCTGGCACTATTCTTGCTATCCTGGCGGTGTTTGTGGGCAGTATAATGAACGGTCAGCTTTTTGCAGGAATGGCATTGGAATTCTATTCGTTATCCGATAGCCCAGTCATAAGAGGATTGTTCTATTCTATTGATGCCTTGTCAGTCATAGCACTGCAAATGCCAGTGAGTAAATTTATTTCACGAGGTATGACTAATGGGCATAATGCTACCTCATTCATAATCAAAAGCTTGGGGATCTATGGCATTTCCTTTGCGATATTTGCCTGTGGAGTTTCGTCCTACTGGTGGATATGCATTGTATCATTGATTGTTATTTCCATTGCAGAATGTATCTATGCACCATTAATCAATATTGCTCTAGTAGAAGTACAGCCAGATAAACCTTTGGTGGACATTCTGAATTATCGGTTGATAATTGCGGCTATTGGTGAATCAGTAGGTTCATTCCTTGGCGGTTGGATTGTTCCGGCACTACGCCCTGCAGGAATGACACCTTGGTACTGGTGCACATTAGCGTTGGTGGGAATAATGCCGGCAATCGCTGCTAACCAAATTGACAAACATGGGAAAAGGGCTATCTGCCACTAAAAGAGGAGTCACATGCACCCACAAAAAATATTCATACTTGAGAAGATATTGACAAATGCCCTCGAACATCCCAATAGCGAGGCTGCTAAGGATAAAAAAGGAAGAAAAACGGTAGAGCGGCTTCCCGATATTAAGAGAAATGACAGTCTCTCTGCTTCCTGGTGTTCTGAAAGCGGTGGAAGTAACTCCGCAGTTTCATCACCGCTGTGTGGTATCAGCGATAACTCCATCTGTTCGCTGCAAGAAAGGGATGGAGGACAATATGGCCTATTGGATAAACTTTCCTTAGCAGCGTTGACTAAAGCAGCTTCGAAATGCCTCAACCTTGACAACATTGTTATCGATGTAACTCGAAATGGACGCGAACAAGTTGGCTGCCCTGTTCTTCTCTTCAATGACGGGTTGGATTAGCAGTTCGATTCCGTTTTCCACCATCACGGCAGATTTAATGCAGTTAATGAAGAATTACTTGCTATTAGTGCGGAATATGAAAAAATGTTACGTCAAGAGACCGTTTGGAACTCATTTCGAGCAAACTCTCCGCATGCATGTCCAGAAGCTTGTCCCACATACTTTCTGAATGCAACTCGTTCTTCCCATAGGAACGAAGTGTCTTCACTTTTAGCGGATTTAACCCGAGGGAAGCAAGTATCCGTATTCATATGGTTGTCCAATTGAAGTGAAGGCGCAATATTTTAATGATGAGGTCAAAGTTAATGTCTCATGCTTTGGCGAATACAACAGGGGGAAATGATATGAAAGTACTATTGTTACAACAACCCAAATCTTTCTCGAATTATCCAAAATGGATTGAAGAAGTCCAAGAATGCTTTGATTGTTTAGAAGTTATAGTCTTAACATCGAACGATCGAGCCATACGCCATAGTTGGCCGAATTCCGTCATCCAAAAAATTGAAGTTTCTAATTATTCCTCTGATAGCGCTACTGCAGAATTCTTTGATGTTGTTAAGAAATTTAGACCAGATAGGATAATTTCTGGCTCGGAAGAAGATGTGCTGAGGGTTGCGGAGGCGAGAAGTTTATTTTGAAATTCCCGGTTTAAAGTATGAATTAGCGTTGAGCTGTCGAGATAAAGTTACGATGAAGCAGTCAGCCCTTAATGCTGGGTTAAAGATTATTCCCTATACCTCTTGCAAATGCTTTGGAGATATTATTTCGGCGTTCGATCGTTGGGAGACGGTTATTCTCAAGCCTCGATGGGGTGCAGGGTCTGCAGGCATTACGATACTGCATTCGAAAGACGACTTATCTGCTTTAGCCGCTAAGCCGGAAATTGTCAGAAGCGTACATTCAAACCAGTATTATCTAGAAGAATACTGCTCTGGTTCTGTTTATCATGTGGATGTGGTCTATATCAATTCTGGTTTGATCCTGATTTCGCCATCACGATATTTTGTCCCACCGCTAGATTTCGAGAAACAAAATACTGGTTCCGTAATGTTAGACGAGAACAGCGCTGACTACTCTGAACTACTCCGACTGACAAAGCAATTAATTAAATCTTTCAAAGATCAGACGGTCCCAAATGTGATGCATATTGAATTCTATAAGAATGAAACTGGTGATTTCATATTTGGGGAAATGGCGGCACGCAGAGGAGGAGGGCTAATTAAGCAAGAGCTGATAGCCGCTTATGGCGTAGATCAGAGTAAAGTTAACTTTTTATTGGAACTTGGCCTTGTCGATGCGAATACAAATATCACACGATCATCCCAATATGGCATGCTACTAGAAACTGCTGGATTGAACTGGCCAAAGGAAAGAGAAATTCCGGATTGGGCAGTTTTAGAATCTGTGGGGAGGAAAAAAGGTATCGCTCATAATTCTGTTGATTCTGACAGGAAATTCCTCATTTCTGGTAATAATGAAGCCGAAATCATTCAACGTTCCAATCATCTTATAAACGGCTGATACGACGATTGAGAATTTGCTCTTTGCGAGGGAACGATTGTGACTAATTTTGTGACAGCTTCTCGAGGTGATGAACTGTTATTCAGAATTGATGATTCTGTTGAATCTAAACCCCTCCATACAATAGTGACACTGGTATCGCTAGGGATGCCGGAGGCGGCCGCCTTGTGCGGTTTGACGGAGAAGACCATCCGTCAGGCCATGCGCCGCGGCGACCTCATCGCCTGCTACGCCTACACGTCGACCGTGCGCATCCGACGGCGCGGATTTGGATGAATGGCTCATCTCGCTGACTGCATGGCAGGCATGAGAAAACCCCACTCGCGTCCGATTGTGAACGAAGTGGGGTTTCTCGTGTTCCGATAGGTGCAGCATAGGTGCAGTAGGTCACTCTGAACAGTGCGAAAAGCCTACTGCCGACTACGTTTTGCCCTAATGACTATCAGATGTGGAAGTACAGCTCGTACTCCAGCGGAGTCGGGGCCAGACGAGCCTGATCGATCTCGCCACGCTTGATGCCCAGCCAGGTCTCGATCAGATCATCGGTGAAGACGTCGCCGGCGGTGAGGAAGTCGTGATCCTCTTCCAGAGCGTCCATGGCCTCGGCCAGGGAGCTCGGCACCTGCTTGATGCCAGCGTGCTCTTCCGGCGGCAGCTCGTACAGATCCTTGTCGACCGGCTCCGGCGGCTCGATGTGGTTCAGAATGCCGTCCAGGCCTGCCATCAGCTGAGCGGAGAAGGCGAGGAACGGGTTGCAGGACGGATCCGGAGCGCGGAACTCGATACGCTTCGCAGCCGGGGAGGTGCCGGCCAGCGGGATACGGATGGCGGCGGAACGGTTACGAGCGGAGTACACCAGGTTGACCGGCGCCTCGAAGCCCGGCACCAGACGGTGGTAGGAGTTCAGGGACGGGTTGGTGAAGGCCAGCACGGAGGAGGAGTGCTTGATCAGGCCGCCGATGTACCAGCGGGCGATGTCAGACAGGCCACCATAGTTCTTCTCATCGTAGAACAGCGGCTTGCCGTCCTTCCACAGGGACTGGTGGCAGTGCATGCCGGTACCGTTGTCGCCTGCGATCGGCTTCGGCATGAAGGTTGCGGCCTTGCCTGCCAGAGCGGCGGTCTCGTGAACGACGTACTTGTACTTCATCAGGTCATCGCCTGCGTGCTGCAGGGAGTTGAAGCGGTAGTTGATCTCCTGCTGGCCTGCGCCGGCGACCTCGTGATGGGAACGCTCGAGGATCAGACCGACCTTCTGCAGGTTGGCGACCATGTCGTCGCGCAGATCCTGGGTGTGGTCGATCGGCGGAACCGGGAAGTAGCCGCGCTTGACGCGGTTCTTGAACGCAATGTTCGGGGTGCCGTCATCTTCGGTGTCAACACCGGTGTTCCACGGAGCCTCAACGGAGTCCACCTCGTAGAAGGAGCGCTGCATGCTGTTCTCGAAGCGCACCTTGTCGAAGATGAAGAACTCGGCTTCCGGAGCGAAGGAGGCGGTATCGGCGATGCCGGTGGACTTCAGGTAAGCCTCGGCCTTGCCGGCGACCTGACGCGGGTCGCGGGAGTACGGCTCATCGGTCAGCGGATCGACGATGGAGAAGGCCACGTCGAGGGTCTTGTGCTTGCGGAACGGGTCGATGAATGCGGTGGAAACATCCGGCACCAGCTTCATGTCGGACTCGTTGATGGCCTGGAAGCCTTCCACGGAGGAACCATCGAACGGCATGCCGTCGGTGAAGGCATCCTTCAGGAACTCGCTTGCCGGCACAGTGAAGTGCTGCTGAACGCCGATCAGATCGGTGAAGCGAACGGAGACGTATTCAACGCCTTCCTTATTGATAAGGGCCTCAGCATCAGCCTTGGTTTCGAGTGCAGTCACGGGACCGCTCCTTTCGAATAAGTAACTTACAGGCTATTAGTCTAGAAAAACGCGTTTCACACACTCGCCACTTGGGTTACGAGAATGTTTCGAGATGACGTATTCCTTCCATGATTGCGCGAAAAATAGGGGTTGCGACGTTTCGCGGGACGAAATGCAACGGTGGGGATCCGTTCATGTTATGGACGGATCGAACGTCTGGGACGATGAATCGACGCAACAATTGAAAATCCCCGATCTGACGAATCAGATCGGGGATTCCTAGTGCGTTCGCATGCATGTACCGTCAGCGGCCACGCATGGCGCGACGGCTGATCCTCTGTGGGCGCGTCGGATCGATGCCCTTCGGGATGTTCATGCCGTTCTTCATCTGCAAAGTACGCAGACGTTCGTTCAGAACATTCAATTCGGTCCTGGTGAGCATGAAGCGACGCTTCGGATGGATGGCCGCAATCAGCTTGTTCTTGTGATGCGTCGGCTCATAGGACTTGCACTTGAGCACGGTCTTGCGCAGATTCTTCAGGCTGACCTGCTTCGGCCCCTTGCCTACGCAGATTCGATAGACCGGGATTTCGGAACCGGCGGTCACGCCCTTGATGTTGTGCTCCTGGCGATCCATGGCGCGCGTCACACGGCCGTAATCGCCTTCGCCAAGCAGGTAGATGCCGTTATAGCCGGTGCCACGCCAAATGGCATCCTTGGTCTTCGGATCGACCCACACCGGCTCCTGCGGGAAGTTGAAACCCGCCTTGCTGACGTTGCCAAGAACGCTGATGGCGGCGCCGGGACGCCCTTCGAGCTTGGCATAGCCGACCTTGTCGGCACGATTGGTGAGCATCATGGTGGCGAACAGCAGGCCGATCATGATGGCAAGGATCATTGAGGTGATCCAGCCGATAACCGACCATTTGAACACGATGCCAAGCACGATGAACACGATGACCGGTGCCACGAACACGCTTCCGCACAGCCAGGGGAGTGCCTTGTCTTCCGAGTAGGTGTATTTGAAGATCTGAATGATCTGTTTGATTGTGTTCTGCTTCTTCTTTGGCTCTTCTTTGTCTGCCATCAATTTCCTCACTTGGTTACGTGGTTGAACACACTGGAACAGTAGTCTATCAGGTGCTATGCCGTAGTGTAAGCATCGACTGCGGGGCCGCCGGCCCTCCCACGCCGGTCAGCGGGTATGGAGAGGCCTGCCATCCGCCTTGAGCAACGCTTCGCCGAACGTTTCGCTGAATGTCGGATGAGGGTGAATCAGGCGGGCCGCATCATGCAATGGCACATGATTGCCCACCAACTGCTCGGCCTCCGCGATCAGATCGCTGGCGATGGGACTTACGATATGTGCGCCCAGCACCAGCGGCACTTCGGGATTGTCCGCATAGGCACCGCTGACGATGGATAGCGACCCGCCCGAGCCGCTCATCAGCATACGTGAATTCGACAGCATCGGATACACGGTTTCCTGGGCATTGACCACGTCCTTCCGCGCCCGTGCCTCATCAAGGCTCAAGCCCACGCATGCCGCTTCGGGGAAGGAGAATACGACTTGCGGAATCGTGTCGTCGTCAACCGGTTTCGGATCGAGCCCGGCGATCTTCTCCGCGATGACGATGCCCTGCTCAAAGGCACGGTGCGCCAAGGAATGGCCGGAGGTGATGTCACCCAAAGCCCACACATGGTCGAGATTGGTGCGGCCAAATGCATCGATGCCGATAAATCCCCGGGCGTCACGTTCCAGCTTGCAGGCCTCGAACCAGTCTGCGTCGGTATTCGGTATGCGTCCAATGGCGGCGAGTACGACCTCGCCGTAGGCGCTCATGTCCGCTTCGGATCCTTCCCTCGTATAGTGCACGGTCGCGCCCAGATTGGCACCGGTTTCCACATGGGTCACATGGCTGTGCGTGATGATGTTCACGCCACGCCGCTTCAGCTCGCGAGTCAACGTCGCCGATGTGCGGCGCTCCCATGCGGAGAGCACCCGGTCTTTGCGAATCAGCAACGTCACGTCGCAGCCGGCCGTACGCCACATGGAGGCGAATTCCAGCGCCACGGCTCCGGCACCGATGATCACAGCGCTTGAAGGGAAGGTATCCAGTTCCAATGCCTGTGTGGAATCTATCAATGCACCGGCGAATGGATTGTCCGGCAGCGGCGACGGCCGTGAACCGGTGGCGATCACGATGTCTTCGGCAACGATCTCCAGTTCGCCATCGATAGGTTCGCCGACGCCTGCCTTCACGAATCGCAATATGTGGCCAAGACCTTCGACCGGCGTGACATGTACTCTTCCGCAAGGCTGCATCGCAGCCTCTCCGCGTACGATGGTGACGCCGCGATGTGCCAGCAATCCCGCCAATCCCTTGGTCATGGTGTCCACGGTCTGCGTGCGGAACGTGCGCAGTTTGCCGAAATCAATGCTCTCCACTGACACGTTGATACCCATCGCCTTGGCGTGACGCATATTCTCCACGGCATGCGTGGCGGTGAGTAGCGTCTTCGAAGGAATGCAACCTCGATTCAGGCAGGTGCCGCCCAGTGTGGCGTCGCGTTCGATCAGCACCACCGATTTGCCGAGCTCCGCGGCACGTAACGCCGTGGAATAGCCGCCCGGACCGCCGCCGATAATCGCGATATCGAAATGTTCCTGTGCCATATCAATCCTTGATGTCATGGCTCGAAAGCCGTGGAAAAACAACTGATCCTATGCTAATAAAAAGCCGTCAGCTTAGCTGACGGCAATACATATGCATGTGAGGCATCATTCCGGCCAATGGCCACGCTTGGCATAACGCGGCTTCGGCAGACGCCAACGACGTATCTGGATGGCACGGCTCCACGCATAGGAGGCGGAACGCATGCCCCTGGCCACGGATTTCTCACCGTACTTTTCGATGAGTTTCTTCTTGAGCTTGCGCCACATGATCGCAATGTCGATGATTACGGCGAACAGATACACGTACATCAGCACCATCAGCGGCAAAGCCAGGGTCGGCCACTTGTAGGTCACGAAGATGGAGACGACCAGAATAACGAAGGCGACCGGGATGAAGAACTCGCCGAGGTTGAATCGGGCGTCGACATAATCGCGAATGTAGATACGCCATGGCAGACGCTCGGCCTTCGGCATGTGATTCACGTCACCGGTCTGCATGGCCTCGTATTCGGCGTTCTCACGTTCGCGCATACGTGCCTTTGCGGCCTTGCGGCTGGCATCGCGATCCTTGGGAACCAGTGGGCGGAGATTCTGCGCCTGGGCATCCTTGCGTTTCGGAGTCGGGCGGCCTTTGCCGGCGGTAGGCTCCTGCGCCTTCTGTTCGACAGGCTCTTGGGCCTTGTCTTCCTTCTTAAACAAACTCATGTCTATGAGGGTAGGGTGACGTATCGACGCCTCGGCGGCATGCCTCGAAGCCGCGGAACGCCGAATGGGATTGTGGATACAATGGCTTGCATTGGCCGTACTCGATCAATATTAAGGAGAATCATGGCAGCATTACTTGCCGATGACATCCGTGCACGTGTAGAGGGTGATTGGGATCGCATCGTCGACGTGCTCAATCGGAAGATCGCATTGCAGTCGATCTCCGCGAAAGGCATCACCGCCGAACATATGAGGCGTTCCGCCGAATTCGTGGCCGAGGAGCTGAGAAAGGTCGGCGTTGACACAAAGGTGGTGCAGTCCCATAATCCTGATGGCACACCAGGTGCGTGGGAGGTCATCGGCTCGAAGATCGTTGACGAGCATGCTCCGACCGTGTTGCTGTATGCACACCACGATGTACAACCGGTGCCCGACGAAGGTGCTTGGGATACCGATCCATTCGTCGGCACGCAGATTGGTACGCGACTGTATGGACGTGGAGCCGCCGATGATGGCGGTGGCATAGCCATTCATTCCGGTGCGCTCAAGGCGCTCGGCGACGATCTGAAGGTCAATGTCAAGGTGTTCATCGAAGGCGAGGAGGAGATGGGCTCGCCGAGTTTCATCCCATTCATCGAGGAGCATCGTGACGAATTCAGGTCCGATGTGATCATCGTGGCCGATTCAGGCAACTGGTCCGCCGAAATCCCGTCGCTGACCACCTCGTTGCGTGGCAACACCGATATCGACGTGCACGTCAAGGCCCTTGAGCATCCGGTGCACTCCGGCCAGTATGGTGGACCGATTCTGGATGCGAATACGCTTGCGGCCATGCTGATCGCCTCCATGTACGACGAACATGGCGATCTCGCGGTGCCGGGCGTCGCCGCGGAAGAGCCGATCGGAGGCTTGCAGCGCGACCTTGACGAGACCACCGTACGCGCGGATGCCGGTATCGTCGATTCCTACCGTCTGGCTGGAACCGGTTCGCTTGCGGCACGTCTGTGGACCAAGCCGAGCGTCACCGTGATTGGCTTCGACGCTCACCCGGTCGAAGGGTCCTTCAATGTGATTTCCCCGGAGACCACGTTCCGTTTGAGTCTGCGCACCGCACCGAACCAGCGTCCTCAGGAGGCCCAGGAGGCACTTGCCGAATTCATGGTCGAACATGCCCCGTTCGGTGCCGAAGTGTGGGTCGACAGGCTTGACAACGGCATGGGATGGGCCATGGACCCCGATGCCGAAGCCACCAAGGATGCCATGGAAGCCATGGAACAGGCCTTCGGTGTGGCGCCGGTCAACAAGGGCGAGGGCGGTTCCATCCCGTTCATTCCGGAATTGCAGCGCATCTTCCCGAACGCCCAGGTGCTCGTCACCGGACCGGAGGATCCGAAGGCCAATGCGCACAGCCCGAACGAGTCCATCAGCCTGCCGGGTCTGAAGAACAACGTGATCACCGAGGCCCTGCTGCTCGACAAACTCTCCAGGTAGCGACGGTCATGGCCTCCGACGAATCGGGGCGAGTTCGAAAACCTCGTCGGAGGCCGTGGACACTTCAGGGCTGTGCGTCACGATGATCACGCAACGGCCATCGTCATGGGCCAGTGCGCGGAAGATGCCCATGATGTCATCCTGCGTGGCGAGGTCGAGATTACCGGTCGGCTCATCCGCCACGATGATGGAGGGATTGTAGCTTAGCGCCCTAGCGATGGCGACGCGCTGTTGTTCGCCACCCGACAGGTGCAGAATCCGTTCGTTCGCGTACTCCTTAGGCAGATGCACCTGCTTAAGCAAATCAAGCACCATCTCCTTCTTTGATTTGTCGAAGGTTTTGCCGGAAGCGTCCAATGACAGGATGATGTTCTCGGCGACGGTGAGATTCGGTAGCAGATTGAAGCTTTGGAAAATCACGCCGATGTCGTGGCTGCGGTAGCGGTAACGGTCCTGTTTCGCCAGGTCGTTACCGTTGTAGAGGACCTGGCCCTCCGTGGGATTGGTCAGTCCCGAGATCAACGACAGCATCGTGGTCTTGCCGGCGCCGGATGGCCCGGTGATGGCGTGCACCGTACCTGCACGAAACTCGTGGCTGATGTTCTTCAGCACCTTTTTGCCGCCTTTGGTATAGGCGTAGCTGACGTCATCGAGCTTGAGGATTGCCGTGGTCGTCGTATTGTCAGTCATGATGGGTCCTTTCAGGAACGGTCGGCGAGGATCTGCAGCGGTTCGTAGCGCAGGACGAAGATGACTGCCACGAGCGCGGCGACCAATGTCAGGCCGATGCCGACCAACAGCAATTGCCCGACCACGGCCAGATTGACGGTGGCGTTGATGGAGGAGACGTAGTTCGCGGCCTGGTTCATCATGCCGCCCGGACCGCCCTGCGGTTGTTTGGCGTCATTGGTGGCATCGGAGGAACTGGTGTCGCCAGAGCCCGACTTGCTGGAGGAATCGGTCGAGGCGGAGGAATTCCCGTCCGTGGAATCCGAGGAGGATCCGGCGCCGTTGGAGTCCGTACCCTGCATGTCGCGTCCGAACTGCTCACGTTGGCTGGCCTGCTGCGACTGCTGTTGCGCGATCTGACTCGACAGCAGCTGGTTGGAGACCGGTACGGAGGCTGCCGCGCCGATGCCCGCGCCCAAGGCAAGACCGATCATCGTGACGATCAGCAGCTCCAAGGTGAACTGTGCGGCCACTTTGACCTTGTTCACGCCGATGGCCGTCAGCACGCCGATCTCATATTTGCGTTCACGGACGTTCAGCAAAGTGATGACCACCAGTACCACACCACCGACGGCAAGCACCACGATGAGCAACGTCAGTGCGAACTTCGATAGGTTGTCGAGAGGTACCAAGCTGGATTCATAGTTCTCCACGTCGGCGGACAATACGGTGTAGTCGTTGCTCAGCCCGGCCTTCTTCGCATCCTTGGCAAAGGTCTCGTAATCGGATTTGCTGGCGAAGACGTAGGTATAGTTCAGCTGGGTCGTGGACGTGGACGTATCGGAATCACTCGACGCGTTGGAATCCGCATCGAGGCCGAGCGACTTGAGCGTGGAGACCGAAGTGTAGATGGCGTTCGCCGGATCGGAGGCGGTGGAGGCCATCGGACCGCCCATGGCCTGATTGGAATCGGTGGAGTTCTTGTAGATGCCGACGATGGTCAGCTTGTAGGTGGTGCTCGAATCGTTGGGGTTGGTCACGCTGATGGTATCGCCCACGGAAAGATTGTTGAAATCCGCGAGCGACTTGGAGATGATCACGTTCCCGTCGCTGCTTTCGTCGTAACCGAAGACCTTACCGTCAACCATGGTGAAACTACCGTTCGACGCATTGGAGACCGCTTCGTCGGAGGAGAAGCCGACCAGCGAGAAATCGCCGCTGACGGCAGTGGTGCCGTTGCTGTCTCCGCCACCCGGCTGGTCACCTCCACCGGGGCCGCCGTTGCCTTGGGGTTGGCTGCTATCGCTGGAAGATGAGCTGGAATCGGTCGAATCGGAGGAATTCGATGAACTGGTCGAATCGGTGACCGGCTGGAAATCATCGGTTGCGGCAAGCCCCACGGTTTCGGTATAGTACGTGGATTTCACGGAAGATGAGGCCTTGGCGTATTTCTGATAGTCGCTGAGCGAGAGTTGCTTGTCGGCCAATGCGCTACGCATCGCGTCAAAGTCCGGCTTGCCGTCGGAACTGCTGGAGTCGGACTTCGATTCACTGATGAGCTTATTGCGGTCAAGACTGATCTGTGCGGTGATGGTCGTGTTCTCCAACCCGCTGTTGCGGGCGGTCGTCGCCGCCTGCCGAATGGACAGGCCGATGGTCGCCGCGGCGGCGATGATGGTTACGATCACAATGATCAGTATGTTGCGGCCTTTGTTTCTGGTCACGCTTTGCCATGCGTTCTTTACGACGAACATGATGATCCCTTGATGCCGAAGATGCTGTACGATACGCCGTCGCGATCGGCGATGAACCGATGATAAAAACCGTATCTTGGCGTATGGCGTAAAGAACACTTGGTGCAATCTGAAACGAATCTGAATGTTTACTGAATCTCAATACGACATGACGGGGTGTACGGCGGAACAATGGTGTTAGGCTAACGCGTATGCCTATTAAAACCGAAGTCATCGCGAATCCCAAGGCGGAACGCATCCGACGCGTCGCCGAACTTGCGGAGCGCAAGGGGCGAAAACGTGCCGGCCGCTTCCTGGTGGAGGGGCCTCAATCGGTACGCGAGCTGCTGACCTGGCATCCCGACATCGTGCGGGATCTGTATGTGGAGGCGATCGGCACCGAACCCGACGCTCCGTTCCTGACCGATACGGTGGCGCAGATGGCAGGCAAGGCCATGCAGGCCGGTGCCTATGTCCACAAGGTGACGCATGCGGTGATGCGGCATATGAGCTCCGATGCGCAAGGCGTGCTCGCCGTGGCCGACATGCAAGGATTTCTGGACGCCGCCGGAAACGTGGAATCCTTTGGTGACAATGCCATGGTCGCTGCGTTCTGGCAGGTTCGCGATCCGGGCAACGCAGGAACCGTGATCCGTTCCGCGGATGCCGCCGGCTGTGCGGCCGTGGTGTTCGTCGACGAATGCGTGGACATCTTCAACCCGAAGGTGATTCGCTCCACTGCGGGCTCATTGTTCCATCTGCCGGTACTCACCATGGGTACGGAGGCGTTTTTCGCTTGGTGCGACGAGCGGAATCTCGCCATATACGCGGCGGATGTGTACGGCACGGACTCCAGGCCCCCGGAACCGCTGACCGATGTGCTTGCCGAGCCATCCACGCTGGCCGGTGCCAAGACGATGATCTTCGGCAATGAGGCGCGAGGACTTACTCGCGAAGTGCTGGATCGGACCGACCGAATCGTGTCGATTCCGATTTACGGCAAGGCGGAGTCCCTGAACCTCGGCACCAGCGCGGCGGTGATGCTGCTGAGCTTGGCTATGTCGAGTCATGTTGAAAGAATGTGAAGTCGGAAAACGTTGAAATTGCGCGTTTTTCGCGTAAAACAAACGGGAAATTAGAAAGGTATCTCGTGGCAGAAGGTGCGGTGTTCGACGCCCAAGCGGTGACCGATGCGGTTTCCGAGGGCATCGCGAAAATCGAAAACGCCTCCAGTATGGAGGAATTGAAAGCCATCAAGACGCAATACGCCGGCGCGGATTCCGCGATGACGCAGGCCAGCAAGGCCATCGGTGCGCTACCGAAGGATCAGAAGAAGGAAGCCGGCAAGGTCATGGGTAAACTGCGCGCTGACTTCGGTCGTGCGTACGGCACCAAGGAGCAGCAGGTCAAGGCCGAGGAGGAGGCCCGTGCGCTGGCTTCCGAAACCGTGGATATGACCCTGCCCGTCAACCGCAAGCCGCTTGGCGCGCGTCATCCGTTGCCGAAGCTGATGGAAGACGTCGAGGACTTCTTCATCTCCATGGGCTGGCAGATTTCCGACGGTCCGGAGGTTGAGACCGAGTGGTATGACTTCGACGCCCTGAATTTTGGTCCGGACCATCCGGCGCGCCAGATGCAGGATACCTTCTATGTCAAGGGCAACCAGGCCAAGGATGCCGCTGGATTCGTCGGTTCCAACATGGTGCTGCGCACTCAGACCTCCTCCGACCAGGTACGAGGTCTTCTCACCCGCGGCGTGCCGCTGTACATCGCTTGCCCGGGCCGTGTGTTCCGCACCGATGAGCTTGACGCCACCCACACCCCTGTGTTCCATCAGGTCGAGGCCCTCGCCGTTGACAAGCATCTGACGATGGCTGATTTGAAGGGCGTGCTTGACAAGCTTGCCGTGGCCATGTTCGGTCCCGAAGCCAAGACCCGCCTGCGTCCGAGCTACTTCCCATTCACCGAGCCGAGCGCCGAACTCGACCTGTGGTTCCCTGACAAGAAGGGTGGTGCGGGCTGGCTCGAATGGGGTGGCTGCGGTATGGTCAACCCGAACGTGCTCAAGTCCGCCGGCCTCGACCCGGAAGTCTATACGGGCTTTGCCTTCGGCGTCGGCGTGGAGCGTACGTTGCTGCTGCGCCATGACATCAATGACATGCACGACCTGGTCGAAGGTGACGTGCGATTCAGCGAACAGTTTGTGATGGGGGAGTGATTGACCCATGCCAATGGTAGATATTGATTGGCTCAAGGACCACGTCGAGGTTCCGGAAGGCCTTACCTATGAACAGCTTGCCAAGGATCTGGTGAAGGTCGGTCTCGAAGAGGAGGAGATTCACACATCCCAGCTCGTCGGACCCATCGTGGTCGGCTACGTGGTTGACGCCACCCCGGAACCACAGAAGAACGGCAAGATCATCAACTGGTGCCACGTCGACGTCGGCGACGAATATAACGAGACCGACGAGAACGGCAACAAAGTACCGCGTGGCATCATCTGCGGTGCGCCGAACATGGCCGCGGGCGAGAAGGTCGTCGTGACCCTGCCGGGCGCAGTGCTGCCGGGCGATTTCAAGATCGAACCGCGCAAGACTTACGGCCACATCTCCAACGGCATGTGCGCCTCCGAGCGAGAACTGGGTCTCGGCGACAATCATGACGGTATCATCCTGCTTCGCAAGTACGGCTTCACCCCGGAGGAGTACGAGGCGCTCAAGCCGGGCGACGACGCCATGCACCTGCTGCACTTGGACGAGCCGTTGCTGGAGATCAACATCACCCCGGATCGCGGCTATGCGTTCTCCTACCGCGGCGTGGCCCGTGAATATCACCACTCCACCGGAGCGGCCTATGTCGATCCGGCAGTGGCATTGAACGGAAAGGCGCCGGTCACCCAAGGCCTGCCGGAGGGCACGAAGACCGACATCGAGGTGATCGTCGAAGACAACAACCCGATTCACGGCGTAATTGGTTGCGACCGATACTACGCCCGTGCGGTGCATGGCTTCGACCCTGCAAGCCACACTCCGAATTGGATGCGCCGTCGCCTGACCCGTGCGGGCATGCGCTCCATTTCCTTGGCTGTGGACGTCACCAACTACGTGATGCTCGACCTCGGTCAGCCGATGCACGCCTACGATCTCGACAAAATCGAAGGCCCGATCGTGGTTCGGCGTGCTGTCGAGGGCGAGACCCTGACCACGCTGGACGGCAAGAAGCATGACCTGAGCGTGGAAGATCTGCTTATCACCGATTCGCCCAATGGCGAGCATGGCTCACGCATCCTCGGCATCGCCGGCGTGATGGGTGGCCTATACGGTGAGGTGACCGCCGAGACCAAGAACATCCTGCTTGAATCCGCGCATTTCGATCAGGTGTCGATCGCACGTTCCGCACGTCGCCACAAGATTCCATCCGAGGCATCCCGCCGTTTTGAACGTGGCGTGGACGATCAGCTGCAGCCGGCCGCCGCACAGATGGCCGCCGAGCTCATGGTCAAGTACGGCAATGGTGAGCCGAGCGAACATCCCACCGATGTCAACACCGTCACCCCTGCGCGCACCATCCATTTCAAAGCCACCGAGGTGGCTCGCGTGGCGGGTCTCGACACTGACGTGAACACCATCAGCGGCATCCTGACCGACATTGGCTGCTCCGTTGCAGGTGGCGGCAATGGCGAATTTTCCGTAACCGCGCCGAGTTGGCGTCCGGATCTCAATGAGCCGTGCGACCTGGTGGAGGAAGTGGCGCGTCTGGTTGGCTACGATGAAATTCCTGTCACCGTGCCGCCGGCTCCCGTCGAAGGTAAGGTCGGACTGACTGCCGAACAGCTACGTAAGCGCCAGATTGCCGACGAGCTTGCGGAATACGGCATGGTCGAGACGTTGAGCTACCCGTTCGTGGGTGACGAAGACTACAAGTACTTCGCCTACAACAAGGATGAGATCAAGAAGGTCAGCGTCGAAATCGCCAATCCGCTTGCCGGCGACCGCCCGTTCCTGCGCCGCGCCATCATGCCGACTCTGGCCCAGACCGTACAGCGCAATCTGCGTCGTGGTGTGGAGAACGTGTCGCTGTATGAAATCGGCCATGTGTATCTGTGGGATCCGAACGCGCCGGCCATCCCGGCGTTGCCCGGCGCGGTGCGTCCGACCGACGAACAGTTGGCGGCGCTCGACGCAGGCCTACCGGATCAGCCGATGCATGTCGCGGGCATCCTGACCGGCAATGCCGTCGACACCGGTTGGTTGGGTGAACGTCGTGCGGTGGATTGGAGCGATGCCGTTGAAGCCGTGCACCGTATTTCCGATCGTATTGGCGCTGGCCTTACGTTGGATCAGCCGAAGGCCGAGGATGTTCCGGCGCAATGGCATCCGGGCCGTGCCGCTCGCGTGATGGCCGGCGATGCTTTTGTCGGTATGGTCGGCGAACTGCATCCGCATGTGAACGAAGCGCTGGGCTTGCCTGTGCATTCCGCGGCTTTCGAACTTGACCTGACTGCGTTGTTCGCCACCCTAAGTGGCAAGCCGGTGCAGGCCAAGCCGATTTCCACCTTCCCTCCGGTCAAGCAGGATCTGGCCTTCACCGTGCCGAACGATGTCACCGCCGCCGCGTTGCAGCAGGTCATCGCCGAGGCCGCAGGCGATAGTCTTGAAGACATCAAGCTGTTCGACGTGTTTACCGGCGACCAACTGGGCGAAGGCGTGAAGTCCCTGGCCTATGCAGTCACATTCCGCGCTCCGGATAAGACGCTGACTTCCGAAGACAGTGAGGCGATTCGCAAGCGTATTGTTGACGAGGCAAGCAAATTGGGCGCACAGTTGCGCGCCTGACGTTTCGAGCAACGATAGATAAGAGGATAACGATGAACGAACCGGAGCAATATCAGCCGAACAATCCCGATGAACGTCAGGGGACGGCCGGTGCCGCTTCGGTTTCGTCGTCTTCCGAAGGTTCGAACACGCCTCAATACGGACAGTATGCCCAGCCGGAATATGGTGCAATGGCCAACCAATACCCTTCCGGATACAATCCCTACGTCTATGGTGCGCCGGAAATCGAGACGAATTCCTCCAACCAGCAGGGCGCCGAGGCTCGGCAGCCTCAACAACCTACTCCCGCAGGCTATCCGTATTCGCAGCAGTACGGCGGCCAGCCGGGCAATCCGTACCAGAACCAGAATCCGTATCAGAACCAGAATCCGTATCAGAACAATCCCTATGGCTGGAACGGTAACTCGCAGCAGCAGTACGATCAACAGACGCCGAGCGGACGGCAGCCGCGAATGCGGGGCAACATCGATCTGAACGATCCCAATCAGAACCCGCTGTATGGGCATTGGGATTCCTATGCGATTCTTTCGCTGGTGTTCACCATCCTTCTGCCGGTACCGGTGGTGCCCGCACTGATGGGCGGCGTGGCCATGTGGCGTACCAAGACCTTCCATATGAAAGGATTCTGGCTGGGCGTAGCCGCATTGGTGATCAACGTGCTCTACACCATCGGCGTGATCTGGATGGCTGTGCACGGCATCTCTTCCACCGAGCTTTATGATCAGCTGCTGCAACATATGCTTGGCGGCGGTTCAGGCTCGTCGGAATCCGGTTCGCTGTCTGCCTGACCGTTGCCGTGCCGTCCATGCTGGCACATCACGATGACCACTATCCGACACATTTCGGATGCATAATTATGCAATGTACTGCATAAAGTGTATGCTGGGGGTGTTTCAGTGAGTCAAGGAAAAGAGACGTGACATGGCCAAATATACGGTAGCCGTGGCCGGTGCGACCGGGTATGCGGGGGGTGAGGCGCTCCGTATACTCGCCGCCCATCCGAATTTCGAGGTGACATGCGTTGCCGGACATTCCTCGGTGGGGGACAAGCTCGGCAAGCACATGCCCCATATTCCGCAATTGGCTGATCTGGTGGTGGAGGACACCACCCCCGAAGTGCTTAATGGGCATGATGTAATCATTCTCGCATTGCCGCATGGCGCTTCCGGGGCATTGGCCTCCAAGCTTGACGCGAATGCCGTGGTGGTGGATCTGGGCGCTGATCACCGACTCGAGGAGCGCTCGGCGTGGGACGAGTTCTATGGCGGTGATTTCTACGAGCATTGGACCTATGGCATGCCGGAACTCATCACCGGTACTTCGGCCGATGGCTCGTACGTTCGTCAGCGCGAGGCCCTCCCGGGATCCAAACGCATCGCGGGGCCGGGGTGTAACGTGACCGCCACCACATTGGCTCTGCAGCCGGGCGTGGCCCAGGGCCTGATCGAGCCGAAAGACATCGTGGCCGATCTGGTGGTCGGATACTCCGGTGCTGGCAAGAACCTCAAGCGCACCAATCTGCTGGCCGCCGAGGCATTCGGATCGGCTCTGCCTTATTCCGTGGGCGGCACGCATCGTCACATTCCCGAGATTCTGCAGAACTTTGCTCATGCTGCCGGTAAGCAAGCTTCCGCGGCTGAAAGGTTCACGCTTGGATTCACGCCGATTCTGGTGCCGATGGCACGAGGCATCCTCGCATCCGTTTCCGCCAGGCTCACCGACAAGGCGTTGGGCATGAGCGATGCCAAAATCCGACAGGTATGGCTCGACGCCTATGCAGGGCAGGATTTCATGGTGGTGTTGCCGGAAGGCGTGATGCCGGCCACTGCCAACATCATTGGCTCGAATGCGGCCCACATCCAAGTGGCCGTCGATCATAATGCCGGTCGTCTGCTGGCGTTTGCGGCCATTGACAACCTCAACCGAGGCACTGCCGGACAGGCCGTGCAGTCGTTGAATGTGGCATTGGGACTTCCTGAAGACGCAGGACTTACGAAGATTGGAGTGGCACCATGAGTGTAACGTTTGCACAAGGATTCTCCGCGGCCGGTGTGGCTGCTGGTATTTCCGCCGTCGAGGGTAAGAAGGATATGGCCTTGGTGGTCAACAACGGTCCGTTGGATGCGGCGGCTGCCGTATTCACGACGAACCGTTTCTGTGCGGCTCCGGTGCAGTGGTCCCGCAAGGTCGTTGCCGATGGCCATGTCAAAGCGGTGATTCTCAATTCGGGCGGAGCCAATGCCTGCACCGGCAAGCCGGGCTATGAGCAGTCCCAAGCCACTGCTGAAAAGGTCGCCGAGCTGCTGGGCGCATCCGCAAACGATGTCGCGGTATGCTCCACCGGCCTTATCGGCGAACTGTTGCCTCTCGACCACGTACTTTCCGGTACGGAGGTCGCATTTGCCGCACTGTCCGATAGCGTCGAGGCCGGAGCGAACGCCTCTTATGCGATCATGACCACCGACACCAAGCCGAAGACCGTCGAGCTGGAAGGCTCCACCGGTTTTCGCGTCGGAGGCATGGTAAAAGGATCGGGCATGATCGCTCCGCAGCTGGCCACGATGCTGTGCGTCATCACCACCGATGCCGTGGTGAATGCAGGTCAGCTTCAGGCTGCACTGAACGCAGGCGTGGAGATGTCGTTCAACCGCATTGACGTGGATGGCTGCATGTCCACCAATGACACCGTGCTGCTGCTGGCCTCCGGTGCTTCCGGCGTGGAGCCGGATCCGGACGAGTTCAACGATCTCGTGGCCAAGGCCACCGCATCGTTGGCGCGCCAGATCGTCGGCGACGGTGAAGGTGCGAGCCATGACATTCGCGTCAAGGTCACCGGAGCCACCACCGAGGACGCGGCATTGGCATGCGGCCGTGCCGTAGCGGCCTCCAATCTGCTGAAGTGCGCCATCGCGGGCAACGATCCGAACTGGGGACGAATCCTGAGTTCTCTGGGCACGGTTTCCCCGGAGGATGCGCCATTTGATGCCGAAAAGGTCACGGTGGACGTCAATGGCGTACGTATTTGCGAAAACGGTGGGGCCGGACGTGATCGTTCCGAGGTCGATATGACGCCGCGTGAGGTGCATATTGACATTGACCTCAACGAGGGCGATGCCGAAGCGAGCGTCTGGACCGACGATCTGACCCACGAATACGTGCATATCAATGCTGACTATGAAAGCTGAACACAGGCAATGACAACAGAACTCAAGGGACCCGGTTTCCATTTCGATGTGCATACCGATTTGCGCGCCGACCAGAAGGCCGAAGTGCTGATCGAGGCGTTGCCGTGGCTTGAGGAATTCGCCGGACAGCGCATCGTCGTCAAGTATGGCGGCAACGCAATGATCGATGACCACCTCAAACAGTGTTTCGCAGAGGACATGGTATTCCTGCGTCAGGTGGGATTGCATCCGATCGTGGTGCATGGAGGCGGTCCGCAGATTTCCCAGATGCTCAAGGCGTTGGGCATCAAATCGGAATTCAAGGGTGGTCTGCGCGTCACCACTCCGGAAGCCATGGATGTGGTACGCATGGTGTTGACGGGTAAGGTTTCCCGCGATCTCGTCGGACTGATCAACTCGCACGGTCCGTTCGCGGTTGGCCTGTCCGGTGAGGATGGTGCCTTGTTCTCCGCCATGCAACGTAAGCCCATGATTGACGGTGAACCTACCGATATCGGGCTGGTCGGCGATGTGGTGAGCGTCGATGCCTCCGCCGTGGAGGATCTGATCAACGCCGGACGCATTCCGGTGGTTTCCTCGGTGGCCCCGAATGAGGATGATGCCACTGAAGTGCTGAATGTGAATGCCGATTCCGCAGCAGCCGCGTTGGCCGCGGCATTGGGTGCCAGCAAGCTGGTGATTCTCACCGATGTCGATGGACTGTATGCCGACTGGCCGGATCGTGATTCCCTGATCGGGCGCATCGGTGTGGAGAACCTGCGCGATATGCTGCCCGATCTGGAAAGCGGTATGCGTCCGAAGATGGAGGCCTGCGTGCGCGCCCTCGATGGTGGCGTCCCACGTGCCCACATCATCGATGGTCGTAAGCCGCATTCTATACTGAATGAGATTTTTACCTCCGCCGGCATCGGAACCATGGTCGTCCCCGAGGACGGCGTCGAAATGAGGAGCTCTTATGGCAACTGAACAACTGGAAGCGTTGGGAAGTGAAGACGCGAAATGGCTGGGGGAGTACTCCCAGGTGCATATGAACGTGTTCGGTACTCCGTTACGCGTGATGGATCATGGCGAAGGCGCCCGCATCTGGGACGTCGACGGCAATGAGTATCTCGATTTTCTGGCGGGCATCGCCGTGAATGCGCTCGGCTACGCCCACCCGAAGTGGGTCAAGGCAGTCAGCGAACAGGCGGCCAAGGCCGCGCATGTGAGCAACTACTTCGCCACCGAACCGCAGATCAGGCTTGCGGCCAAGCTCGTTGAACTGGCCGGAGCCCCGGATGGCTCCCACGTGTACTTCGGAAATTCCGGAGCCGAAGGCAATGAGGCGGCTTTGAAGCTTGCCAAACTGTATGGTCGCACCCTGCCGGGCGCATCGCCGTCGATCGGAGGAAAGCCGGCACGTATCATCGCCCTGACCCATGGTTTCCACGGCCGTACTTTGGGCGCGCTTTCCGCAACCTGGAAACCGGTCATTCGTACCCCTTTTGAGCCGCTTATCCCGAACATCGAATTCGTTGAGGCCGGCGATCCCTGCGCATTGCAGGATGCCTTCGCCGAAACGGGACAGGGGCACCATGGCAAGGGCCCGGTCGCGGCGGTCATCATGGAACTGATCCAAGGTGAGGCTGGCGTGCGTCCGGTCGGATCCGATTATGTGAAGAGGGCACGCCAACTGTGCGATGACCACGGTGCCCTGCTCATCATCGATGAGGTGCAGACCGGCATCGGCCGTACTGGCTCCTGGTTCGCCTTCCAGCGTGAGGATCTTTCCGGCGGAGTTATCCCTGATATCGTCACCTTCGCCAAGGGCGTGGGCGGCGGCTTCCCGATGGGTGGCATGATCGCCTTCGGCGCCAAGCTTTCGGCATTGTTCACCCCCGGTTCGCATGGCTCCACATTTGCGGGCAATCCCTTGGGCGCCTCCGCGGCCTTAGCCACATTGGACGTCATTGAACAAGAACATTTGGTGGCGAATGCCGAAGCGCGAGGTGAGCAGTTGCGCAACGGCATCATGTCCTGCGGTAATCCGCTGTTCGTATCGGTGCGTGGCCGTGGCCTGCTGGATGCGGCGGAACTGTCTCACCCATGTTCCCATGCCGCCATGAACTGGGCGCTTGAGCACGGTCTCATCGTGAATGCCGTGGCTCCGAATGCACTGCGCTTCGCTCCGCCGCTGGTCGTCACCGAACGGGACGTCGACCGGGCCATATCCATCCTCGCCCGGATTCCCGCCGATCTACCCAACGATTAATATTTGAAAGGAGGCCATATGGCAACCCCGGAACTGCGCCACATGCTACGTGACGACGACTTGAACCACGAAGAACAGAAGCAGGTGCTGGAACTGGCCATCAAGTTCCACAAGAATCGTTTCTACCACCAGCCGTTCGCCGGTCCGCAGGGCATCGCCGTACTGTTCGATAAACCCAGCACGCGTACCCGTTCCAGCTTCTCCATCGGCATCGCCGAGCTTGGTGGTTATCCGCTGGTCATCGATAAGTCCGGTTCCCAGCTGGGCCGAGGTGAGCCCGTCGCCGATACCGCACGCGTGCTCGACCGCATGGCCTATGGCGTGGTCTGGCGCACGTTTGGGCAGGATAGGGTCGAGGAGATGGCCGAATACTCCACCCATCCGGTGGTCAACGCTCTGACCGACGAGTTCCACCCATGCCAGATTCTCGCGGATTTCCAAACCATCGCCGAACATCGTGGCGGCGTTGACAATCTGAAGAACCAGACCATTGCCTACTTGGGAGATGCCGCCAACAACATGGCGAACTCCTACCTGCTTGGCGGTGCCGTGGCGGGTATGAACGTGCGCGTGGCCGGTCCGAATGGGTACCTGCCCGATTCGCGAATCGTGGCCGACGCGCAGGCCATTGCCTCCGAAACCGGCGGATCCATCCTCGTGACCACCGATCCGAAGGAAGCCGTGGCCGATGCCGACTGCGTGTTCACCGATACCTGGGTTTCCATGGGTGAGGAAGCCGAGTATGCCATTCGTTCCAAGCCCTTCTGGGATTATCAGGTGAACGCCGAACTCATGGCCTTCGCCAAGCCGGATGCGATCTTCCAGCACTGCCTGCCGGCGTACCGAGGCAAGGAAGTCACCGCTGAGGTCATCGATGGCGCTCAGTCCGTGGTTTGGGATGAGGCCGGAAACCGTTTGCACGCGCAGAAGGCGCTGCTGACTTGGCTGGCTGGCAAGGCCCGTGGCGATGAAAGCCTGCTGGTCTGATGACTGATCACACCCCCGCGTTGCAGCGTCCTGCCACTCGTGCCGCTCGACTGAGTGCCATCGAGCAGGCGCTGCTCACGCGTATCGTCACTTCGCAATCCCAACTGTCCGACATTCTCGCGAATCAGGGGATTGCGGTGACGCAAGCGACCTTGAGCCGAGATCTGGACGAGATCCATGCGACGAAAACCAGGCTGTCCGATGGGACCGTAGCCTATGCCATCGGTGTGAAGCAGCCCGATGAGGGATCCGCGGCCAATCCGGATGCCAAGGCCGAACAGCAGATCAGCCGGGTGCTATCCGGCCTGGTCACTTCGGTGGCGGCCGCACGTAACCTTGTCGTAGTGCACACACCTTCTGGAGCGGCGCAATATGTGGCCAGCGTCATCGACAGGCAACCGATAGAAGGGGTGCTTGGCACCATCGCCGGAGATGACACCGTTATGGTGATCTGCGCCGATGATCACGGTGCGAAGCAACGTGCGCAATGGCTGCTTGACGTCGTGTCGAAGGGGTGAATAGCCATATAGTGGACACGACTCACCATATATGCATAAATATACAGAGCAATGCATATACTGCTGAATAACATTTGATGCAAGAAAGGGAAACCATGAGCGATCAGAATCGTCTTGTACTGGCGTACTCCGGTGGTCTGGATACCTCCGTCGCCATTTCTTACCTGAAGGAACGTACCGGCAAGGATGTCGTGGCCGTGTCCCTTGACGTCGGTCAGGGCGGCGAAAGCCTTGAAACCATCAAGCAACGTGCTCTGGCCTGTGGCGCCGTCGAAGCCTATGTGGTTGATGCCCGTGACGAGTTTGCCGACGAATACTGCATGAAGGCCCTGAAGGCCAACGCCATGTACGAAGGCGTGTACCCGCTGGTCTCCGCCATCTCCCGTCCGCTCATCTCCAAGCATCTTGTGCGTGCCGCCCACCAGTTCGGAGCCGATACGATCTCCCATGGTTGCACCGGCAAGGGCAACGATCAGGTGCGTTTCGAGGTGTCCATCGCTTCCATCGACCCGACCCTGAAGGCCATCAGCCCGATTCGTGATCTGTCCCTGACCCGTGATGTCGAGATCGCATTCGCCAAGGAGCACCAGCTGCCTATCGTGCAGACCGAGAAGAGCCCGTTCTCCATCGATCAGAACGTATGGGGCCGCGCCATCGAGACCGGCTTCCTCGAGGATCCGTGGAACGGCCCGACCAAGGATTGCTACTCCTACACCGACGATCCGGCATTCCCGCCGGTTGAGGATGAGGTCGTCATCGAATTCAAGCAGGGCGTGCCGGTCAAGATCGACGGCCACGATGTGACCCCGTTGCAGGCCATCGAAGAGATGAACCGCCGCGCAGGCGCCCAGGGCATCGGACGAATCGACCTGATTGAGGATCGTCTGGTCGGCATCAAGTCCCGCGAGCTATACGAGGCTCCGGGTGCCGTGGCCTTGATCACCGCCCATCAGGAGCTGGAGAACTGCTGCCTCGAGCGCGAACAGCACCGCATCAAGCGCGATATCGACAAGCGCTGGGCCGAACTGGTCTATGACGCACAGTGGTTCTCCCCGGCGACGCAGTCCCTGAACGCCTTCATCGAAGACACCCAGAAGTACGTTTCCGGTGAGATTCGCATGATTCTGCATGGTGGTCGTGCAGTGGTGACCGGTCGTCGCTCCGACACCTCGCTGTATGACTACAATCTGGCCACCTATGATTCCGGCGATAGCTTCGACCAGAAGTCCTCCAACGGCTTCATCGATATCTATGGACTGCCGAGCCGTGTGGCCGCGGCTCGTGACGTCAAGTTCGGCAACGGCATCGAGGTTCCGGACAACACCGTCGAGTAATCGGGTTTCAGGCTCCCACCGATGGAGCTGTCATGCACAATGTGGCTGAGGATGGCTGAATGCCTCGAAAGGCGGTCATCTCCGGTCGGTTGTGGCCGACAGCTCCATCGGTGGGAGCCTTATGTGTAAGGTATGTAGCTATGACTGAAAACAATACTGAGCATCTTGCATTGTGGGGAGGCCGTTTCACATCCGGTCCATCTCCGGAATTGGCTCGACTGAGCAAGTCCACGCAGTTCGATTGGCGTCTGGCCGATGACGACATTGCGGGATCGCGTGCCCATGCCCGTGCCCTCGGCCGTGCCGGTTTGCTGACGGCCGACGAATTGCAGCGCATGGAGGATTCCCTTGATGAGTTGCAGCGTCGTGTCGACTCCGGTGCCTTTGCCCCGATCGAGGATGACGAGGACGAGGCCACCGCGCTGGAGCGCGGTCTGCTGGAAATCGCAGGCGACGAACTTGGCGGCAAACTGCGCGCCGGCCGTTCGCGGAACGACCAGATCGCCGCCCTGATTCGCATGTGGCTGCGCCGACAGAGCCGCGTCATCGCCAAGATGTTGCTTGGACTTGCCGCAACGCTGATCGAGCAGTCCGAAAAAGCAGGTCGCACCGTCATGCCGGGACGCACCCACATGCAGCATGCCCAGCCGGTGCTACTGGCCCATCAGCTCATGGCGCATGTATGGCCGTTGCTGCGTGATGTCGAGCGTCTTGCCGATTGGGATAGGCGCATCGATGCCAGTCCGTACGGTTCCGGTGCCCTTGCCGGCAACACCCTTGGTCTCGAACCGGTGGCGGTGGCCCGTGAGCTCGGTTTCTCCAAGGTGACCGCCAACTCCATCGACGGCACCGCCAGCCGCGACCTCGTCGCGGAGTTCGCTTTCATCGCGGCCATGACCGGCGTCGATATCAGCCGACTATCCGAAGAAATCATCATCTGGAATACCCAGGAATTCGCCTTCGTCCGTCTTGACGACGCCTATTCCACCGGTTCCTCGATTATGCCCCAGAAGAAGAATCCTGATATCGCGGAACTCGCACGAGGCAAGTCCGGACGACTTATCGGCGACCTGACCGGTCTGCTTGCCACCCTGAAAGGTCTGCCGACGGCCTACGCCCGTGACCTGCAGGAAGACAAGGAAGCCGTGTTCGACCAGGTTGACACACTTGAGGTGTTGCTACCTGCCTTCACCGGCATGATCGGTACCATGACCTTCAATACAGAGCGCCTGGAGGCCGAGGCTCCTACCGGTTTCGCCCTTGCCACCGACATCGCCGAGTGGCTGGTCAAGAACGGTGTGCCATTCCGCCACGCGCACGAACTTTCCGGTGCCTGTGTGAAGATCGCCGAAGACCGCGGTCAGGAACTGTGGGATCTGACGGACGAGGACTTCATTGAGGTGTTCAAGGATTTCCTGCCGGCAGACAAGGCACCGCAGGTGCGCGAGGTGCTCTCCACGGAAGGTTCCGTATCCGCCCGCAACGGCAAGGGAGGCACATCTCCGTTGCGTGTACGCGAACAGATCGTCGCAGCCAAGACTGCGGTGGAATCCCTGCGCGCCTTCGCCAACTCCGTCAGCGATGGCCCGGCCTATAAGACCCCGGAATCCTTGCTGAAATAATGCTGACTCGCATACAGATCCAACGGCTGGTCCACAGACACGGCCGGGAGATTTTCGAACATGAGCATATGCAGATCGAAAAGAGCTGCTATCAGCACGGCGTGGTGACCACGTTCGCGCATTCGGTACGCGTAGCCTGCCTCGCCGTGTGGATGGCGGACCGGTTGCACCTGTGGTACAGGGTCGATCTGCATTCGCTCATCCGTGCCGCGCTGCTGCACGACTACTTCCTTTACGATTGGCATGATTGGGACAATGGCGAGCATCGTCTGCATGGCTTCACCCACGGCAACACCGCCGTACGCAACGCCGTTCGTGACTTCCGTCTCAATCATGTCGAACGCGACAGCATCGCGAACCACATGTTCCCCCTGACCCCGAGGCCGCCACGATACATCGAAGGGTATCTGGTCACCATGGCCGACAAGATCAGCGCCACTAGGGAGACTTTCTCCATGGAGCGATTCAACAAGCCGAAGTCCGGGAAACCGGACTGCAGGGAATGACCTTTGCATGTTAGCGCTGGAGCATCTCTTCCTTTGGTTCGTACTGTACAGTTTCATCGGCTGGATCTACGAATCGATTCTGGTGTCCGTCATGGAACGCCGGCTGGTGAATCGCGGCTTCCTCAATGGCCCGTTGTGCCCGATTTACGGAGCCGGCGCGGCACTGGCGATCGCATTGTTGCACAATATGCATAATCCGATCACGATTTTCCTGATCTCCGCAATCGGAGCGAGCGTACTCGAATACGTCACTTCCTGGGCCATGGAGAAGATGTTCCACGCGAGATGGTGGGATTACAGTGACTACCGTTTCAATCTGCAGGGACGTATCTGTTTGCTGGGAGCGCTGGTATTTGGCATTGCCGGCGTGGCCATCATCGACATCATCCAACCTCAGGTCGCCATTTGGACGATGATGATTCCGTTGCCCGTCGTACATTGGCTATGCTCGATATTCACCATCCTGATCATCATCGACACCAGCGTCACCGTGATGGGCATCGTTGATCTGGGCGAAAGTCTGTCCGCATTCGGCGATGCCATCCAAAGCTATGCGGAGAAAGCCGGTGATTCCTGGCAGTGGGGCAGGGACGCCTTCGTCGATAAGGTACGTGGCTGGTCGGAATCATCGCAGGAGATCATCTCCAAGATGCAGAATAGCGCCATGTCCATGCTCAACAGACAGCAACGACGCATGATCAGCGCCTTCCCCCATATGAAATCGACGGAATCCACGAAATACAGCAAAATCATGGAAACCGTGCGTGAGATGCTGCGTCGACGCCAATGAACGTCCCATCCGTAGCGTCCGGTCATGAAACCTGCGCCGTCAAGGAATCCTTATAATCGGTGATGCCTGCGCCGATGTTCGGATGTTCTACGGAGTACAACTGGTCCGCGCAATAGATGATCAACAGCAGCACGGCGATGACCCCAAGTCGTTTCGCATCAATCCGGTTGAGCAGATTATCAAGCATCGGTGCCAGCAGATATACGATGGCCAAGCCTCCGAGGCCGAATGTGAGCAGTCCTTCGGCGCAGATCCTGCCATTGAGATTAAGGAAGTAGCCGGTATAGTCCCACCAGCGCCGGCCGCCGTGCGTCATCTCCAGATACCATGACGAGAAATACTCCAGACCACCGCACAGCACCACGGTGGCGGTGAATTCGAACATGGGCCTGTCACGCAGTCTCTTGAGCAGTGTCAGGATGAGGATGCCGCCGGTGCCATAAATCGGCAGCCAGGGGCCATGCAGGGTGCCTCGGTTCACGAAGGCACCTTCGGTAATGAACGCGAGACTTACCTCCCACACCCAGCCAACGAAACAGAAGATGAAGAACATCATGGCCAGATTCACCAACGAATAGCTGCGATCGGCGCTGATGGTACGTGATTCGCGGAAGGTAAACGGCATCGGTGCCGGCGCGAGCCGCCCAGGATAGACCATGCCGTCAAGGATTTCCTGACCGATGCGGACCTGGCGGGAATCTTCCCGATATTCCTCATAGCGCGCCACCTGGTCGGAATGCATGATGCGAATGCCCAACCACTGGGAAAGAAAGCCGGTGAAGCCACACGGCTTATCGGTAGCGACCATGGTGGAACGTACTTGGTCGACGGCTTTGGCCACGTCCGCATAAGACGACCGAATCTCCTCGGAATCGGCCTTTGCGAACAGATGAATGTCGCATAGCAGTTCGGTCCCCTCGATGCCTTGCTCCTTGGAGAGTGCGCGCAGGTATGCATAATATTCGGTGAAGAACGATGCACTATATCCGTTGGAATAGAATATGCCGCTCACACCGACGGTCGCGATGTCAAGCAGATACCAGCCCAGAAACGTCAGCTGCGCCACGAAGCATTCCCACTTATGTCCCCTCATCATGCGGCGGGATAGGTCGATGGCCTTGCGTGCGCCGATGGTCGGGTTTTCGGCGACTATGTAAGGCACCAGAAAATACGAATAGTATTTGACGATGCCGCCGATGATGGTCAGCGACCATAACAGCAGAGCGGTATTCTTCACGAACATGGTCCACGCCATGCGCGGCCATTGTCGTGTATGCAGGGGGTAAAGGAACCGGCTCGCCGGAATTTTGCCATAGATGCGTCCCTCAAGCAGTATGCGACGCATCACGATGCGGTATGTCTGTTGGATGAACAGCCAGACGAATAAGAATACGGCCATCGAAACCATGACCGGTACGATGACTGCGATTCTGGCATCATGAACGATGGAACGCGTCGCGTCGGCGATGGATACGATTACCGCACCCGATGAGAACGAATTGAGTAGGGAGGCGAAGAGCCCTCGGGACCTGCCGAACATGGCATTGGTGTCGGTGCGGACGATTTGTTCCTGATTGAATTCGACTCGTTTGCGGGCGGCGTCCTCCTTGCCGAGCAGGAAATCCCGAAACACATCGGACAGATTCGAATCGGTCCAGCCCTTACCGGGCTGGGTGACGGTGAAGGACGAGAGATCGAAGTTGATGCCCCACATCGATGAAGAGTATTCGACTCCGAAAAACGCGGCGAACAGGCAGATTACGACGATCATCCAATACTGCCTGCGCAGCTGATGCCTGGCCTGCGCCTTCATTTCCCTACGGTTCATGAGCTGGCCTCCTCTCTCGGCGATGAGTGGCTGGTACCCACTGTAGCGGGTCGGATGGGAATCGCCGGGATGACCGGTGGAAACGGCACATTCGGCTGTCGTCGTCTTCTGCGAAACTGTAGGGTGCGCAAAACGCGCGGTAATGACCCACAATTCGATAGGGAGAAAAACAGTCATGGCTCACGTCATCGATTTCAAGGAGGCCGGTTTCGATTCTGTCCTCGATGAACTGGAATGGCGCGGGTTGATTTCCCAGTCCACCGACCGGGATCGACTCGCCGAAGCGTTGAACGGGGAGCCGGTTTCCTATTATTGCGGTTTCGATCCGACCGCAGCCTCCCTGCACATTGGCAATCTGGTACAGCTTATCAACATGCGTCATCTGCAGGCTGCGGGTCATCATCCGATCGCGTTGGTCGGCGGCGCCACCGGTCTGATCGGCGACCCGCGCCAATCCGGCGAGCGTACGCTTAATCCGAAGGATGTCGTGGCCGGTTGGGCCGAACGCCTCAAGAAGCAGATCGGCGGCATTCTGGAAACCGATGGCGCCAATCCGGTGCGGTTCGTGTCCAATTACGATTGGACCGCTTCCATGACCGTCATCGACTTCCTGCGTGACGTCGGCAAGAATTTCCGTCTCGGCACGATGCTCGCCAAGGACACCGTGGCCCGTCGACTGAACTCCGAGGAAGGCATCTCCTTCACCGAATTCAGCTATCAGGTGCTGCAGGGCAACGACTTCCTGCACCTGTTCGACGAATATCATTGCGTACTGGAGATCGGTGGCTCCGACCAGTGGGGTAACCTCACTTCCGGCCTTGACCTGATTCATAAGGTGCGTGGCGTGGATGTGAACGTGTTTACCAGCCCGATCATCACCGACGCGCAAGGCAAAAAGTTCGGCAAGTCCGAAGGCAACGCCGTATGGCTTGACGCGACCATGCTCAGCCCATACAAGTTCTACCAGTTCTGGTTCAATCGACCCGACGTGGAGATGGAAAGCCTGCTTAAGGCGTTCACGTTCCTGCCGAAGGCCGAAATCGAGCGACTGGTCAAGGAGAGCGAAACCAATCCGGGCGCGCGTGAGGCGCAGCGTACCTTGGCATGGGAAGTCACCAGCCTTGTGCATGGCGAAGAAGCGACCAATCAGGCCATCGAGGCAGCAGGCGCGTTGTTCGGGCGCGGCGGGGATTTGTCGAGCATCGATGAGGCTACGCTTGAAGCCGCAATCGAGGGACTCAAGGTCGAAGACGGGCATGGCGAGAAAATTTTCGCACCGGCGGCAGTGGGCGATCGAGTGGCGGAAGCCGGTATGAAGGCAGGTCTGTTCAAGTCGATTTCCGAGGCACGCAAGACCATCAAATCCGGTGGCGTATATCTCAATAACGTGCGTGTGGATGATCAGGAGCAAACGCTTGGCGAAGAGGATTTCCTGCATGGCCGTTTCGCGCTGATTCGCCGCGGCAAGAAGGCGTTGGGTGCCGTCGAAAGCGCCTGATCCGTCGAAACAAACGTACATAACCAACGACACAGATCAATATTTAAGGATAAGAATGGCAGAAGAACAGCGCGCAAATCGCGGCAAGTCCTACGGCAACCACAAATCCTACGGCTCGGGCAGGCCCGGTAACCGTAGCGGCAAGGGGTTCAAGCCGCGTGGCGATGGCGGCAAGTCCTATGGGCATAGGTCCGGAGGCTTCCGTAACGATGACCATAAGGGCGGTTACCGCAAGGGTAATGGCGGCGGATTCCGTCGTGACCGTGACTTCCATCGCGATGGTGATGGCGAAGGTCAGGAGCGTCGTTCCTTCCGCGGCGGCCCTCGCAAGTTCGGCAATGGCGGTGAACGTTCCGCGGTCGCGGCAACGACGGCCCGCGCTATCAGCGTGATGGCGAGCATCGTGGCTTCCGTCGTGATGATCGCCGCGACGGTGAGCGTCACGATTTCCGCAAGCGTGATGGTGAGCGTCGTGATTTCCGTCGTGACGATCGTCGTGATGGCGAGCGTCGTGACTTCCACCGTGATGACCGTCGTGATTTCCACCGCGATGACCGTCGTGATTTCCATCGTGGCGATGGTGAGCGTCGCAACGATCGTGGCTTCCGTCGTGATGGTGACCGTCGTGATGATCGTCACGGCAACGGTGGCCGTCGTGATTTCCACCGTGATGACCGTCGTGATGGCGGCCGTCGTGACTTCCGTCGCAACGACCAGCATCGAGACTTCCGCAAGGACCGTGATCAGCGGAACGCAGGTGAAGATCCCAAGCAGTTCACCCGCGAAGAAAAGATGGAATACCGCGAGGCCAAGCGCGGTGAATACCTGTCGAAGCCGCGTCGTAACTCCGACGGCACGATGAGCTTCCCCTCGCAGAATCCGTACACGCATCGTCGCCCCAATGAGCCCAAGATGCCGAAGAGCATCGAATGGCGCATGCTGAGCGCCGAAGATCGTGAACGTCTGCGCGGTTTGTCCAAGGAGCACGCGGAGAATATCGGTCTGCACATCCTTGCCGCCTACACGTTGGAGGAGAACAATCCGGAAGGTGCCCTTGAGCACGCCAAGTGGGTGGCCCGTCAGGCATCCCGTATCGACTTCGCACGTGAGACGCTGGCCTTCATCTCCTACCGTCAAGGCAATTACAAGCTGGCGTTGAAAGAGTTCCGCACGGCCTACCGTATGAATGGATTCTTGGATTATCTGCCGTTCATCGCCGACTGTGAGCGCGGCCTCGGCAACCCGAAGAAGGCCATCGAAATCGCCATGAGCGATGATGCCAGGTATCTGCGCGGCGAAGCCAAGGCTGAGATGTTCCTCGTGTATGCGGGAGCTTTGGGTGATCTCAAGATGTGGGACAAGGCCATTGAGATCGTTCACAAGCTGGGTCGTTCCAAGGGTCTGGCGGGTGAATACCGTATGCGTGCGGTGCAGGCCGAACAGTATTTCCTCGAAGAGTCCGGACGCACCGACGAAGCCATCGCGCTGGATCAGCTGCTCGACAAACTTGAACTGCAGTATGCCGAATCCGATATGGATGAGACTTCGGATGATTTGGTCATCGAATATGACATGCAGGAGTTGAACGACGAACTTATGGATGTACTGGGCATCACCGAAGAGGACGCCCAGTACGCTCCGGAGGATGAGGATTCCGACGAAGCGTCCGATGATGCCATCGACGCCAACGGTGAAACCGATGACGAGACTGAGCTGCCGGCCCAGGAAGCCGTAGAGGGTGCCGAATCGGATATCGAACCGGCCCGTGAGCAGGAAGCCGATGAGGATTCCGACGCATCGGACGAACCCGATGTGGAGGATTCCGACGAATCCTCCGACAACGAGTGAGGTGACGTTGATCACATGCTGAAGTCCACGAATCGGCCTCTAAGCGAAGCGTACAAGCTGGCGTTGCTTGACCTTGATGGCGTGGTGTACCGGGGCAAGAACCCGGTGGAGCACGCGGCGGCGAACATTCGCAAAGCGGAACGTCTGGGCATGACGGTGGAGTATACCACCAACAACTCGTCCAGACTGCAGTCCGTCGTAGCCGACCAGCTCAAAGGATTCGACTTGGACGTCGAACCATGGCAGGTCATCACCTCTTCCGTGGTGGCTGCCCGCATGGTGGCCCGTGAGGTGCCTGCAGGTGCCAAAGTGTTCGTGCTCGGCGCACGGCACTTGCGTGAGGAGGTGGCCAAACAGGGTCTTGTCGTGGTCGATTCCGCCGAAGACAAGCCGGTCGCGGCCATTCAGGGCTGGTATCCGGATATGTCATGGAACGAGATGGCCCAGATCGCATATGCGGTCGAACATGGCGCCACCTATTTCGTGACCAACCGTGATCTCACCATTCCGCGTGAACTCGGCATCGCCCCGGGGTGCGGATCCATGATCAGGGCCGTGATCAACGCCACCGGCGTCGAACCGGTGTCATCGGCGGGCAAACCGGAATCCGCCATGTACGACGAGGCACGATTGCTCGCCGCGCATGACGACGCCGAACCGGTGGCCAAGGAACTATGCCTCGCCATCGGCGACCGTCTCGACACCGATATCGAAGCCGGTAATCGGGGTGGTTACGATTCATTGGCGGTGCTTACCGGCGTTACCAATCCGCATGAACTTATGTTCGCCCCGGCGCAGCTGCGCCCGACGTTCATCGCCAAGGACCTGCGTGGACTGAATGAGCCGGCGCCCGCTGTGGAACGTAACGCCGACGGTACCTGGGTTTGTGGTGGCGTACGGGCCGGATGTGCCGGCAATGCACTCGAAGTCGACGATGTCACCAGTGTGGACGGCCTTCGCGCAGCCTGCAACGCCATGTGGGAAGCTGCCGACAACGGCCGTGACTTGAATGCCGTCACCGTACCGGAATTTCACATCGACTGACGATTGGCAGCAAGTGCAGCATAACGATTCGCAACATGCCGTCCGCCTTGACCTTGCCCTGCTGGACCGAGGGCTCTCCGATAGCAGGTCGAAAGCTCAGCGTCTGATCGTCCAGGGCAAGGTCAGTGTGAACGGCGTTGTCGTTTCCAAGGCATCGGCAAAGGTCTCGGACGACGATGTGATTGCCGCCGATAGGGGAGATGACTACGTTTCGCGTGGCGCCTACAAGCTGGTAGGCGCTTTCGATCTGTTTTTCAAGGATGGGCTGCGTCCTCCCAAAGGCTTGCGTTGCCTTGATATCGGCGCCTCCACCGGAGGATTCTGCGACGTGCTGCTCCGTCATGGTGCGGCACAGGTCATCGCATTGGATGTCGGGCATGGGCAACTTGATCCGAAAATCGCGAACGACGGCCGAATCATCGAAATGAGCGGCGTCAACATACGGGACGTCGAAGTCGGTGATCTGCCGTTTCGTCCGGAAATGATCGTTTCCGACGTATCCTTCATCTCACTGACCTATGTCATTCCGGTGATTGCACGAATCGCGGCCGATGATGCGCAGATCGTACTGCTCGTCAAACCGCAATTCGAGGTCGGCAAAGGCAATCTCGGCAAGAACGGCATCGTCGAAAGCGAAGAACTACGCGAACAGGCGCTGCGAAATGTCATTGCCTGTGCGAAATCCAACGGACTTGACGTGCGCGCGACCGGACTTTCGCCGATCGAAGGTGTGCACGGCAACGTCGAATACCTGCTATATGCCGTGAAATAAGTCGGGCATAGACTATCCGCGAGCGAATCGGTCAATCTGATCCTGCTTGCCCATGATGATGAGCTCGTCGTTACGATGCATGATCAGTTCCTTCGAGCCGTATTCGAATTCCTTGCCTGGCGATTTGATGCCGACCACGGTGATGCCGAAACGTTCATGCACGCGTGCGTCCCCGATGGTATAGCCGACCACGTGCGGGGGAGTATGGATCTTGACGACGTTGTAGGCGCCTTCCAACTCAATGTAATCCAGATAATTGCCGGAGACCAGATGTCCGACACGCTTGCCGGCATCGGTTTCCGCATTGATGATATGCCGTGCGCCGATGCGCTGCAGAATACGCGCATGCTCCTTCGACACGGACTTCGCCCAGATATCGGAGATGCCGGCATCCAGCAGGTTTCCGGCGGTGATGACGGAAGCCTCAACGCTATCGCCGATGGCCACGACTGCCGTGTCGAAATCTGAGGCGTTGATCTGTTCCAACGCCATCACATCGGTCATATCGGCCTGCACGGTGGGAATCTGCGATGACCAGCGGTTCACCAGTTCGCCATCCTTGTCGACGGCAAGCACATCCTGACCCATCATGTCCAGCGTGGTGGCCACGGAGCTGCCGAAACGGCCCAATCCGACCACGAGTACGCTTCTGGTGCTGTTCGCCATGATTCTTCGTGTGTCCCTTTCCACTGTGTGTTCTGCGAAGTCCAAGTATATGGATGGTCTGCGTCAGCCGACCACTATCTGCTCGGTGGGGTAGCGTACCGCCTCCAAATTGCGTGGACGCGACACGGCATAGGCGATGGTCATCGGACCGAGTCTGCCGATGAACATGGTGGCGGCGAGCACATAGAGTGCCGCCGGATTGCCGGCATCGGCCACGCCTACGGAATACCCGCCGAGACCGAAAGCGGAGCATGTGTCGAATAACGCGTCGCATAGCGAGCAGTCGGTAATGATCATCAGCGTCATCGATACCACGGTCACCAAGGTGAGGCAGGCGGTACTGACGCTGACCGCGGTCATGACGGCCTGGGTATGGATACGGCGGTGGAAGGCGTTGATTTCCCTTCGGCCGGTGAATGCGGCACGGCATACCAGCAGAATCACGGCAAGGGTGGTTACGCGGATGCCGCCTGCGGTGGAGGTACTGCCACCTCCGATGAACATGACGATGCTCAGGAACACTTTCGTGGCATCGCTCACTTGTGGCATCCACGACAGGTCGAAGCCGGAGCTTCGCGGCATGACGGCCGCCACCATGGCATGCCACAAGCGGGGTTCCACACTGTTGCCGGGGAACAGCGACTTGTTGTTCCATTCCACGATGAGGAACCAGGTGAGTGAGGCGGTTACGATGCAGAAGGTGGTGATCAGGGTGAGCTTGGTGTGCAGGCTCCAGCGCTTGGGTGGCCTGTGCATGCGCCAGGAACGCATGAGATTGAGCAAGACGGGGAAGCCGAGCGTACCGCAGAATGCGCTGGCGAGAATCGGCAGTCCCACGGCCCAGTTGTTGACATGCAGACCGGCGCCGTCCGGCGTGAAACCGGCGTTGTTATATGCCATGACGGCGAAGAACAGCGATTCCCACAATGTGTGACGGACATTGCCATGGTTGATTTTGTACAAGCCGGGGAACAGTGCGATGAACGTGATGCCTTCGATGACGAATGCGGTGGTGATGACCACGGTGAGTACGCCCTTGATTTCGCCGAGTTTCGTGGTGCCGAGTTCGTTGGCGGTGAGCAGTCGCTGCGTAGCCTTGAGATGATGGTTCACCGCCAGTGCGATGAGCGAGGCGAAGGTCATGACGCCCAGGCCGCCCATCTGCACCGAGAAGATCAGCACCGCCTGGCCGAAGGTGGTCCAATGCGTAGTGGAGTTGACGATGGAGATGCCGCAGGTGGAGATTGCGGAAACGGCGGTGAAAAATGCGGTGGTGAAGTCGGTGGTATCGCCCCGTGGCGTGGAGATCGGCGTCAGGAGCAGACTGGTGGAGATTGCCACCAGTAGCAGGAAGTAGATGATGGTCAACCGTCCCGGAAGCGCGGTCAGCCGGTGCATGAGACTGCGTTTGCGGGGCTTGCGGTCTTCTGCCATGGCTTTCTCGAAGGTGTCTCCCGAGAACCACCAGGCGTAGCCATGCGAGGCCTCACGGTTGGAGGAGGACTCGTCAAAGACGAGGTTCGACATGTATTCCTCTCTCCTTCGGCATGTATATGGAATCGTCTTTTCATCAGCTATTGTAGGCATATGTGCGACGAATGGGCGACCCGCTGACCGGTCTCGCACGAATTTCAGGCACGGATCGTTCGTTTTCGTTCATTTGTTCGATTAGTATTGGAGTCGGTGACGTCTTCTGGTCGAAAGGGTCTGTGATGGTCGATGCCCGGCATGCGGTGGTGGTGACGCATAGTCGTCTGCGCGAAAGCGGCACGGTGGTGCAGGAGGCGGTGGAGCAGCTTGCACGGGCCGGTTTTCGGGTGTCGATCATCGACAACGTGGAAGCGCCTGATTTCGGTAGTCAACCTCCCGCAGTGCCCGATGATACGGAGATCGTGGTGGTGCTGGGTGGCGATGGTACGATTTTGCGTGCGGCCGAACTGGTGCACTGCACCGATGTGCCGATTCTCGGCGTCAATCTGGGACATGTCGGTTTTCTCGCGGAATTCGAGAGCTTCCAGATGAGTGAGGCGATCCGCAGAATCGCCGATCATGATTATTCCATCGACGAGCGCATGATCGCGCATGCCGACGTGTGGCTGCCGGGGTCGGATGCGCCCATCGAGGACTGGGCGCTGAATGACATTACGCTGGAACGTGCCGATCGCGGCAAAATGGTGGAGCTGTCGATTCGGGTGGATGGCGTGGAGATGAGCTCTTTCGGCTGTGATGGCGTGATCGTGTCCACACCGACGGGGTCGACCGCCTACGCGTTTTCGGCGGGCGGGCCGGTGATGTGGCCGAACGTCAAGGCACTGCAGTTGATTCCGCTGGCGGCCCACGCGTTGTTCGCCAGACCCTTGATCATCGGTTCGGGCTCCACGTTCGCCATTGACATTCTCGACGACTCCATGTCGGACGGTTGGATCTGCTGTGACGGCCGTCGGCAGCGGGCCCTGCCGAAGGGCACCCGAATCGAAGTGCGTGAATCGAAGGGCACGCTAAGACTGGCCCGGCTTTCCGGAGTGCCTTTTACCAACCGTCTGGTCACGAAATTCGATCTGCCGGTGGTCGGCTGGCGTGAACAGGCCCGTAAGACCGGCGACGTTCATCATGGACATGTATTCCCGAAAGGCTCGGCCTGCACGGAGCATGCTGACGGTATGGCGGATATGACGGGCGGCGAGTGAGACCGGATCATGCTTGAAGAACTTGAGATTCGCAACCTTGGCCCTATCCGTTCCGCATTGATCGCCCCGGCCGGCGGCATGACGGCCATCACCGGTGAGACGGGAGCCGGCAAATCCATGCTGCTCAGTGCGATTCGCCTGATTTCCGGCGGCCCTTCCGATGGAGGCCGTGTGTCGGTGGGTGCCGAGGAGGCATGGGCGCAGGGCGTGTTCGAGGTCGGCGCGTCGGTTGCGGCCGTGGCCGCCGCTCGCGAGGCCGGATTCGAACCGGAAGACGGTGAACTGTTCCTGTCACGCAAGGTGCCGGCTTCCGGACGCTCCCGCAGCATGCTGTCGGGCCGGAGCGTACCAAGGTCCGTGCTTGACTCGGTCGCGTCCGAATTGGTAACCATCCATGGGCAGGCGGACCAGTTGCGTATCGCTTCTCCCGCCCGGCAGCGTGAATTCTTGGACCGTTACGCCGGTGACGACGAGGCGATGGCCGCCTATGGCAGGGCGTGGGAGGCCTTGCGCGCCATGGATGAGCGACTGGAACGACTGTCCAGTCAGGAATCATCAATGAGGCAGCAGGCCGATTATCTTCGTGAGTCCATCGAACGCATCAATCGCATCGACCCACAACCGGGGGAAAGTGAGGAACTGCACGCTCGACGCGACCGCATCGAAAACGCAGCCGAAATCGCACAGGGTGCCGCCACGGCGTTGGCGGCGTTGGATGCATCTCAGGTCGGTGACGACGTCGACGCCGCAAGTGCCGCCGAACTGATCGATCGTGCGGCGCAGGCATTGCGATCCATTCATGTGGAGGGTGTGTTCTCCGATCTGGCCGACCGGTTGGATTCGATCGGCGCCGACCTGTCTGATGTGGTGTTCACGCTCTCCGGTGAGGTGGACAACGAAAGCAGTGTGGATGATCTTGACTCCATCAACGGTCGCATTCACGAACTTGACGAGTTGACTCGCCGTTGGGGCCCGACGCTTGCCGACGTCATCGCATGGCGTGACAAGGCCGTATTCGACTTGGAGGATCTTGACGCATCTCCTGAAAAAGTCGAGCAGCTACAGACGGAACGAGCCCAACTGTTCCGTAAGGCGTTGAAGGCGGCGCGGACATTGTCGAAACTGCGTGCGGTGGCCGCCGAGAACCTGGCCGGCAAGGTCACGAAGGAACTGTCGTCGTTGGCCATGGGAGGCGCGAAGCTGGAAATCTGTGTGCATTCCCGCGCCGACGGTGGGTCCGATTCGACGGACGTATTGGATGCCAACGGTTGCGACGACATCGAATTCCTGTTCACCCCGTTCCCGGGTTCCCCGCGGCTGCCGATGGGCAAGAGCGCATCCGGCGGTGAGCTGAGCCGTCTCATGCTCGCACTTGAACTGGTTGCCGCCGAACGACATGTGGTGGCTGGCGGGACCGTACCTCCCATGACCTTCATCTTCGACGAAGTCGATGCGGGTGTCGGCGGCAAGGCGGCCGTTGAGCTGGGCGCTCGTCTCGCCAAGCTCGCACAGTCCGCGCAGGTCATCGTCGTCACGCATCTGCCGCAGGTGGCATCCTGGGCTGATGAGCAATACGTCGTTTCCAAAGGCATGCCGGCAGGGGAGAGCGGTGTCGTCACCACCATCAAGCAGGTCAGCGGAGACGAGCGGGTGCACGAAATCGCACGCATGCTGTCGGGCAGCGAAAGTGAAGCGTCGCTCGACCATGCCGAGGAGCTGTTGCGGGCATCGGTGCTGTAAAAGGCATGCGGCATCGCGGCAAGACGGGCAATCGTAATTCGCGTAGGGAACTGAAATCGAGGGGAGAACGGACATGGCGGCAACCGCTGAAACTGGCATCAATCGGGGCAAGGCGGCGATTTTCGATCTTGACGGCACGTTGCTTGACTCCATGGGTGTGTGGGATCAGGTCGATATCGACTTCCTGTCACGCCGTGGCATTGAAGTCCCCGATGACTACATGACCAAAGTCGCCGCCATGCAGTTTCGTCAGATCGCCGAATACACCATTGCACGCTTCGGCCTGCAGGATACTCCCGAAGAGTTGATGCAGGAATGGGATGACATGGCACGTGTCATGTACTCCACCGTGGTCGAGGCCAAGCCGTTCGCCTGCGAATACCTACGGCAGTTGCGCGATAGCGGTGCTCGACTGGCCGTTGCCACTTCGCTTCCGCCAGCATTGCGTGAACCGGCCATGCGGCACGTTGGAATCTTCGACTATTTCAATGAGATCGTCAGCGTGGACGATGCCGGCGACGTCGGCAAAGATCGGCCGGACGTCTACCTGTTGGCCGCCTCGCGTCTTGGTATCATGCCGAAGGACTGCACGGTGTTCGAAGACCTGCTCGTCGGCATGCGATCCGCCAAATCGGTCGGTATGAAGGTGTGGGCCATGCATGACGATTCCTCCGACCTCGACTGGTCCGAGATCAGCGAGCTCGCGGACGGCGTCATGTTCGACTTTCATGATGCACCGCGGCGGCTTTGAACGGAAAAGGTGCGGTTCCTTCCTCTCGGACCGAACATCCGAAGTCCGCGCCAGGCCAGAGGCAAGGCGTCATTCATGACTGTTCCCTGTAAGCCTTCTCGAACATGCCAAGAAGGTCGATCAGTTCGATATCCGCGGCTTTGGCGGCGGTGACGGTCTGCCGGAGCACTTGCATGATACGTTCCCGGGCGCGTTCCTTGATCAACTCGTTGCCATGGGCCTTTACAAAGGTGCCTTTGCCCTGCACGTTCTCCACAAGCCCCTCGTCGGCCAATTCGCCATACGACCTGGTGATAGTGAGCACACTGACATGCAGTTCCCTAGCAAGTGTGCGCAGGGAGGGGAGTGTCTCTCCGTCCGTGAGTTCGCCCGACAGAATCGCCGAGCGGATCTGATTCTTGATTTGTTCGTGGATCGGTTCCCCTGACGTGGATGAGATGATCAGTTTCAATCTGCGCCTCTTTTGTTGGTGACAGGGTCAAACGACCGGATTGCCGTTCTGCTGTTATATATAACAGTATCACAACTCATGATAACTGTTGAAGTGCGTAGTATAACAGTTGTAATTCATGGTGATTAACCGCTTAAGAGTAATATTTGCAACGATTATGAGCGGTTACCGGTATGGCGGGATGGTCTCGTTCGGACATGTGTGATGCGCTCATGCTTCCATTCCGTGCGGTTTTGACACGACGATCTTGTCCAACCCCCAGCGAACAATACGGAACCTGCAAGCGGCCCCCGACGTACAGATGCAACGTGAACAACGCCGATCCGCCTGCCAGGAAGTCGCCATCTCGAACCATTCGTTATGCGCCCCCTCGCCGTCCGAGTTAACGGACAGACAAGTGGGGCCGGATGCAATCGCAACCGCACAACATAACGAAAGGAACCTCATCATGCCCCGCAACGGCAAGGAAGGCATTCTCTTCAGCTTCATCATGTCGGCCATCATGATCTACGTGATGGCGGCACTCAACTACGGCGTACGCACCGGCGACGTTGGAACCGCCGCATGGAGCTACGCATTCTTCAACTGGCCGCTGGCCTACGTGATCGGTATGATCTGCGATCTATGCATCTGCACGCCAAGCTCACGCGCCATCATGAATCGCTTCTGTGCACAGACCGACCGCGCCATGTGGAAGGGCATCACCGTCAAGTTCCTCATGGTCGTGCCGATCGTCAACGAAACGGGTGCCGTGGTCGGTTTCGTGTCCGACAGCGATGTGCTGCGCCGCTTCGCACAGGACAATCTGCCGGTCTCCGACATTTCCACGTTGATCACCGGCATGGCACGTGGTGAATTCCCGGAACTTTCCCATGCGCCACACGAGCCTGCCGAGGTCTTCATGGGTCTTCATGACGATTGGGATAACATTGACGACAGGCTCCGAACAAGAACACGTGGACAAGACGGAATGAAACATCAAGTCGAAAGGATTGCGGCATGACGGCGCGACGTAACGATGAGCGGACAACCGCGGGAGCGCACCGAATGATGCGCCGCGCCGACCGCGAAGTATCCGATCCGGCACAGGTCGCGGCAATCGTCGCGTCCTGCAAAATCATTCGCATCGCCTACATGGACGCAGAAGGGCTGACCATAGTGCCGATGAACTTCGGCTATGTCTCCGAAGGCATCGGAAATGCGACCAGACCGACATTCTATTTCCACAGTGCGCCGATCGGCCGTAAGATCGATGCCATCAAGGCCGCCGGCAACAAGCTGTCCGTCGCCTTCGAGATGGAAACCGATTGTGAAGTGGTGGCGGGACGTGTGCCGTGCAATTGGGGTGAGGCCTTCAAATCGGTGGTCGGTACCGGTGCCGCCTCCATCGTCAGCGATCTGGACGAATCTCGTCTCGCGCTTGAGATGCTGATGAGGCAGCAGGCGGGCATGGAGCATGTCGAATTCACCGACCAGCAGGTCCGCAGTGTCACCGTCTGGAAGGTCGAGTCGGACTATGTCACGGCAAAGGTGCGTGAAAGACCGCAGCCGCGTCAGTAGTCTTCCCCGTCATGCTGGCATATCCGGATTCGAAACGACGTTTTGCCATTCTGGAACGCCGTCCAAGAGAGACGGGCATCATGTCGCCATCAAGCATCCGTGCGAGCGGTGGAATGGATGATGCGTGCGAACACCAGATAGATGATCCACGCGAGCGGCATCGTCAACATGAACGCCGGATAGAACCAGCTGATCGGCATGTGTCCATAGAAGATGCCCGCCAGAATCGGGCCCAATGCCATACCTAGGTCGAGACCCATGTAATACGTGCTGTTGGCCAGTCCGCTGCGCTCTCGGCCGGCAATCACCACAGCCTGCGCCTGAGTGACCGAACTCATCAGACCGTAGCTGGCCGCCATCGCCACTCCTGCGCCGAACAGGTACCAGTCGTTCGTCATGAACGCCAGGAATGTCAGCATGACGAGCATTGCGATCGAGCAGATCGTCAGCCAGAACTTGAATCCTTTGGAATCGAACAGATCCTTCATGGTGATGCGCATAGTCAGTAGGGCGGCCGCATAGAACACGAAGAACAGGTCGGAAGAAACCGCCAGATGACGTGTTGCAATATAGTCCACGATGAACGATTGGTTCGCGAAATAGGGGATGGCGAACATCATGAACACCATCGTCAACGGAATCGCGCGCGGCTCCACCAGATTGCTGAAACGGAGATGACGTGCGATATTGCGCCATCCGGCGTTGTTCCGTGACGGCATCACGGTCTTTCGAGCCGGATTGCCGCCGTTGTTGACCAACATGACGACGACCAGCGTAAACACATTCAGCACCAATGACGACACGAACGTCAGATGGTAGCCGACCACGGCCTGCAGGCGAATGCCAAGTGCCGGTCCGACGGCGATCGCAAGCGCGTTGACGATACCGTACAATCCCATGCCGGCGCCCATATGGCGGATCGGCAGCAGCAGCGACACCCAGGTCGCCAGACACACCGAACCGCAGGCGAATCCCAGACCGTTGACCACGCGCGCCGCAATCAGCATCCCCGTGGAATTCGCCAGGCAGTACATGATGCCGGCGATGATGTACAGGCTTGTGCCGACGGCCACCAGCAGACGTTTGCTCACCAGATCGGACAGATTGCCCGCAATCGGTCTGCAGAACAGGGAGACAAAACTCATCACGCCGGCGATGATGCCCATCATCGTGCCGGCCGCACCCATGGATTCGCCATAACCGGCGATGATCGGCGTGATGATCATGTTGCTGGTCATGAAGAAGAACGTCGCCAGCATGACCAACGCCACGTCACGGGTGATCAGCCGGTCCTTCTTTGGCTTGCTTGGCATGTTGAAATTTCCGGATGTTACGGACGGATTGGCCGGGGAGCCGGTCGATCCGTTTGCATCGCTTGCAGTAGATCGCGTCATTTTCGCCTCCGGTGTTGACACTTTAGCGAAACATATGAAAAACGGCTGCCCACCTAAGCGGACAGCCGATTATAGGATATCGTGATTGACGGCGACCTTACAACGATTTGGCGGCCTGCTCGACGAAATGCTCCATACCGTCAATCTCGACGACATCATCGAAACGTACATCAGCGTGTTCAAGGCCGCGCAGTGCGGCTGGAGCAGTGGTGCCGGTGGCCTTGGCGAGCACGTCCATGCATTCGAAATCGGTGCCGGACGCATCCAAGCCGAGGGATTCGTTGACTACGCGCGGGAACTTATACGGGCTGGCCGTGGAAAGCAGTACACGCGGGGTGAGCGGATCGCGCGGCATCTGCTGCATCACGTAATAGCCGCAGGCGGTGTGCGGGTCAATCACGTAGTGGTTCTTGTTCCAGCAGTCGGCGATCATCTCGCGCACCTGGTCTTCGTCGGCCCAACCGGTGCCGAAAATCGAACGAATCTTGGCGAGCATCGGTTCGGGGACCTCATAGGCTCCCCACTGGTTGAGATCGTTCATCAGCATGGCAATCAGACGAGTGTCCTTGTCGGACATGTAGTACAGCATGCGTTCCAGATTCGAGGAGATGAGGATGTCCATCGAGGGGGAGATGGTCTGGAAGAACGGACGCTGACGATTGTATGTGCCAGAGGTCAGGAAGTCGAACAACACGTTGTTCCTGTCTGAGGCGACTACCAGATGCTTGACCGGCAACCCCAGCAGTTTGGCGTAGTAGCCGGCGAGAATGTCACCGAAGTTGCCGGTCGGTACCACGAACTCGACTTCGTCGCCCACGTTGATTACCTGCTGCTCCAGCAACTGCGCATAAGCGGAGAAGTAATAGACGACCTGCGGCACCAGACGACCCACGTTGATGGAGTTCGCGGAGGAGAGCGCCACATGGGAATCGTCGGCCAGACGTTCCGCAAGCTCCTTGTCTCCGAAGATGCGTTTGACTGCGGACTGCGCATCATCGAAATTGCCCTTGACCGCACACACGTTCACGTTGGAACCGGTCTGCGTGGTCATCTGCAGCTCCTGCACCTGGCTGACTTTGCCTTCCGGATAGAACACGGTGATGCCAGTGCCCGACGCATCGGCGAAGCCGGCGAGGGCCGCCTTGCCGGTGTCTCCGGAGGTGGCGGTGACGATCATGATCTTCTCGTGGCTATCATCGTCGGCCGGAGTGGTGCGTGCCATGAAGCGCGGCAGGATCTGCAGGGCCACATCCTTGAACGCGGAGGTCGGTCCGTTGAACAGCTCCATCACGAAATCGTCGCCGAGCGGCTTGACCGGAGTGATTCTCTCATCGGACCACTGCGGCCCGTACGCCTCCGTAATGCATTCCTTCAATTCGTCCTCGGTGAAATCCGGCAACAGTACGGACAACACGTCAAACGCGATCTGCTGATAGGACTTGCCGGCCAGGGACGCGATGTCCACATGGGTTTCGCCCAGGGAGTCGGTGACGAACAGGCCGCCGTCATCGGCTATGCCCTTGCGAATGGCCTGCTTGGAGGTGAGCGAGTCGGTGGTACTGCGTGTGCTGTGGAACGTGGTCACTGGACATCCTTAGCAATAAGGCGGATAGAGGTAAATACACCACCAGTGTAGTGGTAAAGGTGGGCAACGAGGGGCTTTGAGTCCGTGAAATGGAACGATGATTTCCTCCATGTTTCGAAACGTCTCTCGTCAAAAGCGATTGCGGGTCGTAGACTGCTTCCTTAAGCCGCATTCCTCGCGGACTACCAGTACCAGCCAAGGAGAGCCCATGACTGCATCACCTCTCGCCCAGACCCCGAACGACATGTTCAATGCCCCCATCGCCCAGGCCGATCCCGAAATCGCCGCCGTGCTCGACGCCGAACTGTCCCGCCAGCAAGACGGCTTGGAGATGATCGCCTCCGAAAACTTCGTGCCACGTGCGGTTCTGCAGGCTCAGGGCTCCGTGCTTACCAACAAGTATGCCGAAGGCTATCCGGGACGTCGTTACTATGGCGGCTGCGAACAGGTCGATAAGATCGAGACCATCGCACGTGAACGCGCCAAGAGCCTGTTTGGTGCCGAATACGTCAACGTCCAGCCTCATTCCGGCGCCCAAGCCAATGCGGCCGTCTACCAGGCGCTCGTCAAGCCCGGAGACACGGTACTCGGCCTGGCCCTCGATCACGGCGGACATCTCACCCACGGCATGAAAATCAATTTCTCCGGCCGTTTCTACCATGCCGAAGCCTATGGTGTGAACCCTGAAACCTTCCGCATCGATCCGGAAATCATCCGTCAGCGCGCACTCGAAACCCACCCCGCCATGATCATCGGCGGCTGGAGCGCCTACCCGCGCATCGAAGACTTCAAAGCCATGAAGGAAATCGCCGACGAAGTCGGCGCCAAATTCTGGGTTGACATGGCCCACTTCGCCGGCCTTGTCGCCGCCGGGCTGCACCCAAGCCCGGTCCCATACGCCGACGTCGTTTCCTCCACCGCGCACAAAACCCTTGGCGGACCACGTTCCGGCTTCATCCTCGCCAAGCAGGACTATGCCAAGAAGCTCAACTCCGCCGTATTCCCCGGACAGCAGGGCGGCCCGCTCATGCACGTGATCGCAGGCAAGGCCGTCGCCTTCAAAGTCGCGGCCTCCGAGGAATTCAAGGACCGCATGCAGCGTACCCTCGACGGCGCCAAGATCCTCGCCGAACGCCTCACTGCCGACGACGTCAAAAACAATGGCATCAGCGTCCTGACGGGCGGCACCGACGTGCACCTAGTCATGGTCGACCTGCGCAACAGCGAAATGGACGGACAGCAAGGCGAAGACCTGCTCGCACAATGCGGCATCACCATCAACCGCAACACCGTGCCGTTCGACCCACGCCCGGCATCCGTGGCATCCGGCCTGCGCATCGGCACCAGCGCCCTCGCCACCCGAGGCTTCGGATCCAAGGAATACGAAGAGGTCGCCGACATCATCGGCACCGCGCTCGCAGCCGGCAAGGATGCGAACGTAGACGCACTGAAGGCCCGTGTCGACAAGCTTGCCGAAGACTTCCCGCTGTACCCGAGCCTCGATCAGATCCACTGATCGACAGGCATGCGACGCAACCCAATATGATTCACGAATCGCGTCTTTCCCGGTTCATCGGCGAAAATGGGCCATGAACCAGGAATGGCGCGATTTCGCGCTATGGTAGGAGACTATGACGAATCCACAGATGGAACAAGGCGCAGTCGGTGCCGACGCGTTCGCGGCGGTCTGCGCAAAGGGCGACGCCGCACGACGCGCGCAGGGCCTGCTGGCGCAATCCAACACGGAAGCCAAGAACGAACTGCTGCTCGCCATCGCCGACGCACTCGACGCACGCGCCGACGAAATCGCAGGGGCCAACGCGCTCGACATGCAGGAATCCTTCGAATCCGGCATGAGCGCAGGCAAACTCGACAGGCTCAAATTCGATGTGCCGCGAGTGGCCGCCGCCGCGCAAGGCGTGCGTCATGTGGCCTCACTACCCGACCCGGTCGGCGAAATCGTACGCGGATACCATCTGGAAAACGGCCTGCGCCTCGAGCAGGTACGCGTGCCGATCGGCGTACTCGGCATGATCTACGAAGCCCGACCCAACGTCACCGTCGACGTGGCCTCCCTATGCATCAAATCCGGCAACGCAGTACTCCTGCGTGGCGGACACGCCGCCGAACGCACGAATGCGGCAACGCTGAACATCATCTCCGACGTGCTCGCCGAACACGAGTTCGCCCCGGCGCTGGTCGCCTCCGTCGACGAATTCGGACGCGCGGGCGCCACAGCCATGATGGAGGCGCGCGGCCACATCGACGTGCTCATCCCACGAGGGGGAGCAGGACTCATCCAAGCCGTCGTACGCAATTCCAAAGTGCCAGTCATCGAAACCGGCGCCGGCAACGTACACATCTACGTGGACCGTTCCGGAAACCTCGACAAGGCCATCCCGATTCTCCTCAACGCCAAAACGCAACGTGTCGGCGTATGCAACGCCACCGAAAAGCTGCTCGTACACCGCGACGTGGCCGAACGGTTCATTCCACTGGCCGCGCGGGCGCTCGCCGAGGCGCAGGTCGAGATGCATGCCGACGAACGGGCCTACAGCCTGATCGACAAGGCCGGCATCGATGGCGCGAACTTCGTGCAGGCCATCGATGAGGATTGGGATACCGAATACCTGGCATTGAAGATCGGCATCAGAATCGTCTATTCGCTGGACGAGGCCATCGAACACATCAACCGGCATTCCACGGGGCACACCGAATCCATCATCGCCGAGGATTACTCGGCCATCGAGGAATTCACTTCCCGGATAGATTCGGCGGTGGTAATGGTGAACGCCTCGACGCGATTCACCGATGGCGGAGTGTTCGGTTTCGGAGCGGAACTCGGCATCTCCACGCAGAAGATGCATGCGCGAGGCCCGATGGGACTTCGTGAAATGACTACGACCAAGTGGATCGGATATGGAACGGGGCAGGTGCGAGCATGAACAAGCAGATCATGGAGGATATGGATAATCCTTGGAATGCTGACCGCGAGGACCCGCGGCTCGGGTTGCGTCTTGCTTCGGAACGTCTGAGCATCGTACGGTACGTGTTCCTCGTGCAGATCGAGGATGGCATAGCCTCCGCCGCCCAACGCGCCTCACTCGAATACGCCGATGCGGTGCTGATCGGCTGGCCGGAGACCGATGCGGGAGATGTAGTCGACCTTGACGATGACCAGTTGAGGAACATTGACGAGCAGATGCACCTGATGGAGCAGTACATTGCCAGATTCAGCGCGATGGAACGTGAGGGTGACATCGATGGCATGACCGATACCCTGATTCGCGTCACCGAACGGGTGGCCGAGGTACGGCGCTTGTACCAGCCTGACTTTCCCTTGCCGACCTTCGCCGAAATTCGTCGCGTCGTGCAGGATGAATGGGATGAGGATATGGGCAAGATCGACCCGCAGGAGGGCGCGCCCACCGCGGATGAGATCGAGCGTGAAACCGCCGACGCCGACAAGCTACAGGATGAGGAGACCGCATGACCGGGCCTCGACGCATGCGTCCGGAATCGGCCGAAGCCGATTCCGAGCTTGCCGTCAGCTATGTGATCGAACCGGAAAGGCGTATGGCGGACCTGTCCGTCGACGTTTCCGGTTCGGCAGTGGCCTCCGGGCGTAGGTCGGCGCGCGGCAATTGGCACAGTCGACCTCGCATCGGCATCATGGGCGGCACTTTCGATCCGATTCACAATGGCCACTTGGTGGCGGCATCCGAAGTCTCGTGGGTCTACGATCTCGACGAGGTGATTTTCGTACCGACAGGGCGACCGGTGTTCAAACTCGACAAGAGGGTCACCAATGCCGAAGACCGTTATCTGATGACGGTGATCGCCACCGCATCAAACCCGAAATTCACGGTATCGCGTGTGGATATCGACCGTCCCGGCATCACGTATACCATCGATACGTTGCGCGACATCAGGACGCAGCATCCGGAGGCGGAACTGTTCTTCATCACCGGTGCCGATGCGGTCGCCGAGATCATGCAGTGGAAGGATGCCGACAAGATGTGGGAGCTGGCCCACTTCGTGGCCGTGACACGACCCGGATACTCGTCTCCGGAAGGCGTGAAACTTCCGGAAGGCAAAGTCGACACGTTGGAGATTCCCGCATTGGCGATTTCGTCCACCGACGTGCGCCGACGCGCCGAACATGGTGAACCGGTCTGGTATCTGGTGCCCGACGGGGTGGTGCAATATATCGGCAAACACGGCCTGTACCGTTGATTTTCCACATGAACACGCGAGGCTCGTATGGTCTGTGTAAACGGTTAGTATTGGTCACGTCCAATTGACGCGAAAACAGACGTTTGGAGACATGGTGAGCGCAATCCTCGAAGGAAAGCCGGATAAAAACCTTATCCTTGTCACAGGCAGGACGCATCCGAAGCTGGCGGCGGAAGTCGCGGAACAGCTCGGCATCGATGTTCTGGAAACCACGGCATATGATTTCGCCAATGGCGAGATGTACGTACGCTACACCGAATCCGTGCGTGGCGCGGATGTGTTCGTACTGCAAAGCCATTGCAACCCGATCAATCAGTCAATCATGGAACAGCTCATCATGATCGATGCCCTCAAGCGCGCTTCCGCACGTTCCATCACCGCGGTCTGCCCGCTGTTGGGCTACTCCAGGCAGGATAAGAAGCATCGCGGTCGCGAACCCATCTCCTGCCGTCTGATGTTCGACCTGCTGAAGACGGCTGGTGCCGACCGCATCATGAGCGTCGACCTGCATGCCGCCCAGTCGCAGGGTTTCTTCGACGGTCCGGTGGATCATCTCATCGCCATGCCGGTGCTGGTCGATTACATCCGCGACCGTTTCGCCAACCAGCTCGACAATGTCGCCGTGGTCTCCCCGGATGCCGGTCGCATCCGTGTGGCCGAACAGTGGGCTCAGCGTCTTGGCGGCGGCCCTCTGGCCTTCGTGCACAAGACCCGTGACATTACCCGTCCGAACCAGGCCGTCGCCAACCGTGTAGTCGGTGACGTCGAAGGCAAGGACTGCGTGCTTGTCGACGACCTGATCGACACCGCCGGCACCATCGCCGGCGCATGCAGCGTGCTCAAGGACGCCGGTGCCAAGTCGGTGACCGTCGTCGCCACGCATGGCGTGCTGTCCGGTCCGGCCATCGAACGTCTGAAGGGTAGCGGCGCCCGCGAGGTCGTGCTCACCGATACCGTGCCGATTCCGGAGGAGAAGCGTTGGGATGGCCTGACGGTCCTGTCCATCGCGCCGCTGCTGGCCAGCGCCATCCGCGCCGTGTTCGAGGACGGCTCGGTCGCCGAGCTGTTCGACACGTATCCCGAGCATCACGGGCAGGGCTTCCTGTTCGCCTGATAGCTGATCAAAGCCGGCGGCCATATCAGGTGGCCCGCGGGCTTGCACGAGGCACTGCTGAAACTGCGGCATCACCTCGCGACACGCTGGGTTGGCATGATATGGCATAATAAACACTTGGTGGTGTTTCCCAATGGAATTCCGCCGTTCCCCCATGGTGTAATGGCAGCACACGGGTCTTTGGAACCCTTTGTCTTGGTTCGAGTCCAGGTGGGGGAGCTACCGAGACGGGTTCTCGCGGAGAAGCGGGAACCCGTGGCCCCGGGTCGGTTAGATCGGCGTCCAGGGAGCCATCACAAACGCGCGAGGCCCAACGGCCCCGTGCGCTTTGCTTTCTTCACCTCCTTCCGGTTGCCTGTCCCAAGGGCGGAGAAGTGGCAGTCCTGAGGTCCGTTCGAAGCAGGACCAGCATGTTCCGTCACGGTTCGAGTTGACGCTTTCCGAGGCAACAACACAACCGTAACGCGAAGCTCTCCAAGCTGCTAGAAATATCGTTCAACGGCAGGATCATGGGCATCACGCCGCACCTCAAGGCAGGTCACGGAAAAAGACAGCGAGGACACGCTGCGAATCTACTACTGCTGGGATCCGATGACGGGGAGATAATCATCGGACATATCGGCGCGCACCTGCTTAACGATACCGGACTGAACACCAAGTTCTGCTAACCAGAAGTAGGATGAAACGGAGAAGGACGGCACAAATGAAAAAACACTGGCGAATCTGTCACACTTCTTCTTATCGGGCATGGCCGACGCGTGCTCCGAAATGATGATGAATCATCGTTATCCTCATTTTCGGATACACGGTTCCCGAGTACAAGGACATGCCGGACCTCAGGCACATATGAGTCTCGAGAAAGCAGTCGCGACGCTTCAGGAGGAAGGCTGGAAGGTATATACGGCCTGCGTGCGTTCAAGAAGCCTGTCTGGGCTGTGAGAAGATCGGTTGCGATGAAGGCTGATTATAACGATTCCAGAGAGTTGACATGGGATGGGCTTGACCGGTCATGAAGGAGGTTGACGACACCCCGTGGAAGGCCCTAGGGTACAAAACACCGAACGAGATATGAAACAAAAGGATTGTCAGGCTAACATCGGAATCGACGGGCACGAAAACAGGTGTTACTTTTATAAAACGAATCTGGATTGGATTGATTCGTCATATGGAATGGGTTATAATGAAAGCGCTAATTCTCAGTAAGGACGGACTCGATAGCCGTCTTGAATGCTAAGCAGTTTTCTGCAGGGGCGGTTTCCGCCCCGTTTTTATTTTTCATGTGAATGCTGCGGTGTCTTTCTGGCGATAGGGATACAATAACCCCTAAGTGCGTGTTGCTGCTGAACAAAGGGGTATTGAGTGTTGTACAGGTGTCGCAGACGTTACAGAATCGGAATTGATGTGGGTCTTATGTCTGTGGGATTGGCCGCAATTGAAGTAGACGAGACAGGCTTTCCTATCAGAATCTTGAACATTCAGAGCGTAATCCATGATGGCGGGATTGACCCGCAGCTGGGCAAGAAGAAGTCGATATCCCGCAAGGCCACTTCCGGCGTCGCCCGAAGGACCCGGCGCATGCGCAGAAGAAAGGCCGTGCGTCTTCGTCAGTTGGATGCGACTCTTGAGAGTTTGGGCTTCCCGATTGTCGAACCGGATTCCTTGGACACTTGGGAGGTTTGGCTCACCCGCGCGAAATTGGCGGGTTCTTATATTCAGGATGACGAAATCCGGAAAGAGGATATCTCTATTGCATTACGGCATATCGCACGGCATAGAGGGTGGAGGAACCCATATTCGAATGTCGAGTCGCTGTTCGTGGACGTCGCGCCTTCGGAACAATACGAGGAGCTTAGAAGAAAGGCCGAGGAAAAGCTCGGCACGAGTTTGTCCGGCAACCCGACTTCCGCGGAGATCGTCGAATGCATCTTGAAAAGACAGGTTGGTGAAGTCCAGTTGCGCACCAGAAGCCATAAAGGCGCGAATGGCAATGCGGCGGAAAAAGAAGGACTATTGCCGACGAAGTTGATGCAGAGTGACAACGCCGCGGAAATTCGCAGGATATTCAAGGTCCAGAGGATAGATGATGAGACGGGGAGGAAACTGCTCAGGGCGGTCTTCAAGGCGTGCTCCCCGAAAGGGTCCGTGGAACGGAGGGTAGGCAGGGACGCCTTGGCTCCCGGACTTCCCCGCGCTCTTAAGGCATCGTTGGCGTTCCAGGAGTATCGGATTGCAAACGTCCTCACGAATCTAGTCATTTCAGAAGATGGGACGAAAAGAAAACTGACTATCGCGGAGAAACAGCGTGTCTTTGGTTTTCTTTCTTCCAATGAGACTGATGACATTACGTGGATTGATGTGGCCGAAAAATTGGGATTGGAAAGAAGGCAGATTCAAGGCGTCGGCTGTCTGACCGCCGATGGTGAAGAAAGAATCTCCTCGACTCCGCCACGTAACGTCACCGCGCTGCGCATCCATTCGGCGAAACCGGTAATAAGGAAAAAGCTCGTTGCATGGTGGAAGGCTGCGTCTCCCACGGTGAGGGAAACCATGGTAGAGCTCCTTTCGAATACGGTCGATATTGACCGCGTCCGCGAAGACATGGACTACTCGTCGGCGGTCGCGTTCATCGATTCCTTGGATGACGAGGAACTGACTGCGCTGGATTCGGTAGATTTCCTGTCGGGACGTGCTGCATATTCACCTCAGACATTGAAGCAGTTGACGGAAAGAATGCTGAATACCGATGACGACCTGCATGAGGCCCGCAAGGCGGTTTTTGGCGTTGACGACAATTGGAAGCCGCCAGTCGATACGATCGGCACTCCGGTGGGGAATCCCGCCGTTGATCGTGTCCTGAAAATCGTGAACAGATATCTGTTGGCATGCCAGAAACGATGGGGAAATCCCCAGAGCGTTCAGATTGAACACGTGAGAGAGAGCTTTTCTTCCATCGCCAAGGCGAAAGAGACGGAAAGGGCTCAGGATGAAAGAGCACGATACCGCAATGATCTGAGGCAAAAGCTTTACGAGCAGGAAGGACTTAATAAGATACGTGAATCTGACATCAGACGTTGGGAATCGGTCCAAAGGCAGAATGGAACGTGCCTGTATTGCGAGTCACCGATAACATTCAAGACCTGTGAAATGGACCATATTGTTCCCAGGAAAGGCGTTGGCTCGACCAATACGCGGGTCAATCTCGCGGCCGTATGCGCGGAATGCAACAAGCTGAAATCCGATACGGCCTTTTCCGTGTGGGCAAGAACGGAGGACGCGGCCCTTCGTAAGGTCAGCCAGCGTGACGCGATCGAAAGGGTCAAGACCTTCATCTTTGACAAGTCTGTGCCGCCAAGAGAGCAACGCGCGTTCAAACAAGCCGTAATCTCAAGACTGAGACAGACCGAATCGGATCCGGCAATAGACAATCGCTCGATTGAATCAGTGGCGTGGATGGCCGATGAGCTGCATCGCCGCATTGAGGCGTATTTCAATCAGGATACCGATACGTCGGGAAATGCTCCAGCCACCCGAGTGTGGGTGTTCCAAGGCCGGGTGACTGCACTGGCCCGTAAAGCCAGCGGGATCGAAGGGCGCATCCATTTCGCCGGCGAGTGGAAAAAGACCCGTCTCGACAGACGACATCATGCGGTCGATGCCGCTGTCATCGCGATGATGAACCATTCCGCCGCACAAACCTTGGTTGAACGTGATTCGCTTCGCCTCTCGCAATGGATAACTAGGGAGCCGGAAACGTGGAAGAGCTATCCTTTCTCAGAAGGTCAAAAGAAAACGCGTTTCAAGGAATGGCTCGACTGCATGAATACGCTTCTGGACCTTCTGAATGACGCACTCGACTCGGACCGTGTTTCCGTCACGCGTTGCCAGAGGATGTCTCTCGGCAATTCCCAGGCGCATGCTGCGACCATCAGAAAAATGAAGCATGTGGAGCTTTCCTCGCCTATGGATGCCGATTTGATACGCAGGGCATCCACGCCCGCATTGTACTGTGCTCTGACGAGATTGCCAGAGTATTCTCCGGAGAAGGGTCTGCCAGAGAACCGTGGTCGTGAGATTGTGCTCAACGGCAGGCATATTCGATCAACTGAGACCATCGATTTCTTCGTAAGTGGTGCTGCCCAGCTAATGGTACGCAACGGATCTGCCGAAATCGGGGATTCGATCCACCATATGAGGATATACCGTTATCGAAAGACCGGGGCGAAATCGCAGAAATACATGTATGGGATGATCCGAGTATTCCAGATTGACCTTCTCCATGCGTCGTCGGAGGATCTTTTCGCGGTCCAGCTTCCGCCTCAATCGGTTTCCGTGAGGTACGGGGACAAGAATGTGGTCCAAGCGATACAAGAGGGGCGTGCGGAGTATCTCGGCTATATCGTCCCTAACGATGAGATCCTGATTAGCTACGAAGGCGTCCAGATGAAAGACAGCGAGAAAATCGGTGCATACGCGAATGATTTCAGTGGTACCGCATCCGAGCTTGCACAGCGACGACATTGGGTGGTTGTCGGATCTGATGTCAGTAAGTTGGCCTTACGTCCCTCTTATCTTTCCGAAGAAGGACTGGAGAACAGCGGATCGGAATCTGACCGGCTTTCAAATCAGACGCGGAAGGTGATCGAAGGCAAAGGATGGGTCGTCGCGGTTAATATACTGGCCAAATACCATCCTGTCGTGATAAGGCGGAATGCGTTGGGTGAGCCAAGGTTCCGGACCGATTCCGGGATGCCTGTCTCGTGGCGCTGGGACAGGTAGGTTCCGATGCAGAGCCAGTGGCGTGTGATTGACTGCACTAATCTTGATGGAACGATTTCATATGAGCGTGGCCGTATGAAAGTGAGAAAGCATGGTGAAAGCGAGTCGGTCTGTGTTCCATTGGCTCAGGTTGCCGTTGTTCTGATTGGACTTCATGTTTGTTGTTCTTCGGCAGTACTCCATGAAATGGCAAAAGCTGGCGTGTCGGTAATGCTTTGTGACTGGAGGGGAATTCCTGATGCCGCATTGCATTCGTGGACCAACGTTCCTTCGGAGGTGGCAGTCCGTCAGATTGCGCAAAGCGAGATGACTTTGCCCAGAAAGAAAAACGCATGGGCGAAAATCGTCAAGGCAAAGATACGGGGACAAGCCTCTTGCCTTGATTCACTCGGGATAGAAGGGGGAGGGACCTTACGTGGTATCGCATCCTCGGTTAGATCCGGAGACACTTCGAATTACGAAGGATACGCGGCAAGAGAATATTGGAAGAGGATATTTATCGGTGATGGCAAACGGTTCAAAAGGATTCCAGGGGATGGAACCGGCAGAAACGCCCAACTTGACTATGCGTATACAATTCTCAGAGGGTTTGCGGTTAAAGCCATTCTTAGTGCCGGATTGATTCCCACGCTGGGTGTGAATCATCATGGCCGGAGCAATTACTTCTGTCTCGCAGACGATTTATTAGAGGTCTATAGACCTGCTATCGACTATTGGGTTGCCCAACTTGAGCCGGAAGATGGTCCATCCGACAAGAATGTCAAAAGATATCTTGCTGATTCCGTCAATCAGCAGTTCGACTCATCTGGCCTGACGATACCAAGTTCAATAAGCGATTTCGCACAACAATTTGGCTTGTATTGCGAGAAGAAGATCGATGCATTGGAAGTGCCAGAATATCGAGGCCCTTATGAAAAAGGATGAGGACAGTGATGGCATGTGGTGTCTGGTGATGTTCGATCTGCCGGTGAAAACGAGACGGCAACGACGAGAGGCGACAGAGTTCAGAAACATGCTTTTAGACATGGGCTACAGCATGGTGCAGTATTCCGTATACGCAAGATATACGCCGACCCAATCAGGCAATAGATCGACGGTGATCGCAATAAAAGAGAATCTTCCTCCTGATGGTATTGTTCGAATTCTCCATGTCAGCGATCATCAATGGTCGACCGCATTGCGTTTTTCCAGTTCTAAACAGGTGGAGGCTAATGAAACGCCGGACTATTTCACACTTTTTTGAACAGAAGAACCTAATTAAAAGGCGGAGAATGGCCCTTCTTGACAAACATACAAGTTTATCAAGAAGGGTAGAAGCTAATTCCCAGTTTGCCTCGGCGGAGCCATTGGCTTATGACAAGTTTATCAAGAAGGGTAGAAGCTAATTCCCAGTGCATCGGAGGATCACCGGCTACACCGCCCAAGTTTATCAAGAAGGGTAGAAGCTAATTCCCAGTCCTGCCGTGAGTCGAAGTGATCCGGCAGCAAGTTTATCAAGAAGGATAGAAGCTAATTCCCAGTTAATGTACGCTCGCCAAGCCATATCCGACAAGTTTATCAAGAAGGGTAGAAGCTAATTCCCAGTATCTAACCGCGTGGGCGCTACTATTCCCCAAGTTTATCAAGAAGGGTAGAAGCTAATTCCCAGTGTTGACAAGGCTCACGACACGTCGAATCCAAGTTTATCAAGAAGGGTAGAAGCTAATTCCCAGTTGCACGATCTGCGGCATACTGCGGCTTCCAAGTTTATCAAGAAGGGTAGAAGCTAATTCCCAGTCGTCAAACATTTGACGAAAGGGGTATGTCAGGTTTATCAAGAAGGGTAGAAGCTAATTCCCAGTCTGTTCTTGCTTGGCATTGCCCTGCTCGCAAGTTTATCAAGAAGGGTAGAAGCTAATTCCCAGTTCAAGTCATGCAGTATCCACTCGGTCTCCAAGTTTATCAAGAAGGGTAGAAGCTAATTCCCAGTTGGTCGGGCAGCGTTCGGCGTCGCAGGACAAGTTTATCAAGAAGGGTAGAAGCTAATTCCCAGTTGCATTCCACGCACACCTTATGCCCCCAGACAAGTTTACCAAGAAGGGTAGAAGCTAATTCCCAGTCCATGAGCGCCTTATAAATGAGCGCTTGCAAGTTTACCAAGAAGGGTAGAAGCTAATTCCCAGTGCTTCGGTCACAACGATGTCACAACGAACAAGTTTACCAAGAAGGGTAGAAGCTAATTCCCAGTGCAGAATATGACGGTCATCACCGAGGCTCAAGTTTACCAAGAAGGGTAGAAGCTAATTCCCAGTCGATCCACGAGGATGTTCGCCGCCATGTCAAGTTTACCAAGAAGGGTAGAAGCTAATTCCCAGTAAGTTACCTACGGGTGGCGGTTCAAATGCAAGTTTACCAAGAAGGGTAGAAGCTAATTCCCAGTACTCCTATTGTTGAAGGAGGCCGCGCAGCAAGTTTACCAAGAAGGGTAGAAGCTAATTCCCAGTGATTGTTGCTGTCCTGACCGAATGTGATCAAGTTTACCAAGAAGGGTAGAAGCTAATTCCCAGTATGGAATCCATGGATACGCCTTGACGATCAAGTTTACCAAGAAGGGTAGAAGCTAATTCCCAGTTCAAAAACCTCTCTGGTGGTCAGAATTGCAAGTTTACCAAGAAGGGTAGAAGCTAATTCCCAGTGCTGTGACAGTGTTGTGACAGTGTTGTGCAAGTTTACCAAGAAGGGTAGAAGCTAATTCCCAGTTGACGTGCATGTGGTGGTTTCCGACTTGGCAAGTTTACCAAGAAGGGTAGAAGCTAATTCCCAGTATGAATATGCGTCATCGTTCGGAAGGATGCGAGCACGATGAGGTTCATTCGACGCGAAGTGATATTACGGAAAAGAGGTTTCGGCTCACGATGCATACAGGTTCCGAATGTTTGATCATCGGCGCGCCCAAGCACGGCCATCTTGATTTCACCTATGGCCTGACGCAGGCCGGCAGAGAAGCGTTGATGCTGTCCGATTCCTGCGTGATGAAACTGTTCGACGTTTTCATTGGAGTATTGGACGAAGACGAAGGCTTGGAAAAGTCATGTCGGGGCAGGAAAGGCGTCTGAACAACCTCCGGAAGGTGCGGATAGACAATCCTTAAACAAAAGAAAATCCTGCAACCGCTGTGGAAGCCCTTTGGCTAACAGTCGTCTCGCAGGCACGATCGTCGGCATCTTCAAGGGACTGTTCGGCTGACCCAAGCGGAATATGAAGACGGATGAGTGACTTCAATGGCGACTTCATCGTGAAGTCGCCATGTTTATTGCCGGCCGTTTAACCAACCTTCTTCAGGAAGAATGCGTATCTTCCCAATGTGGACATAGGCTGGTTTTCCCTTGTCTATTTTGATTCAATGACGGACATTTCCTCGCTGAACCAGTCGCAAATGGGTGAGAATGCGTCGAACATGTCACAAGAAACACGGTCGGGGACAATTCGTCCACGAAATCGTCGCGACTCACCGTACGCAAGGAACCTTCGAGATCCAGAGGAACGTTCTGGTGTCCGCCGTGAAAGCAGTAGCTTTCCCTTAATTGCCTTTCCCAGTTTTCGCATGCTTGTACAGCATGTTTTCCGCCGTGATTCGCTTAGCCCCCCCCTACCGGGCAATTGTCGTTCCCACATCATCTGTTTCGGATTGGTCCGTAGCCGGTGACGTAGGCACGGATCGCAAATCGAGTCCCATCGTCGTCCAAGTCCTTCATCCCGTTGTTCATACGCATCGAATCGAGGATGAAATGCAGGTACTGCGCGTAATGCTTCGGGCATAGGTATAGCTTGCCGTAGCAATCCTGCCTGCCCTGCGGATCGGCGAACATCACATAGTGTTTTGCGGGTTCGTCGCATTCTTCGTACTGGCTGTCGCAGCTTTCGTCCCCGCCGCCGCGGTCATCCTCATCACCGAACGGGATGAATCCGTCGAAGATATCGTCGAATACGTTGAAGTCCGTCGATTCGACAATTTCCGACGTAATTTTGATTGCCGTGGCCGTTCTGGTCTTGGCTTCCACACGTGTCTCCATCAATACGGTCATTGCATTGACTCCTTTCTCCGGACGTTTTCATATGCGTCGGGATTCTTCCTGAGGTTGATGTTGTTGCCGATGACATAGGCAAGTTCCGCCTCGCATTCGTCGATCTCGCGTTGGATGACCCGTTCATCGGACCCGTCGTCGAAGCATTCCGGATGATTTCGCTGCTGGTGTTTATGGTCAAATAAACGTGTACGGCGTCACCACCAAATCTGAACGGTGTGAGCGTTCATATCGGACACGGTCGGCGGCTGGAAACGGCATCGGCGGAAGAGAAGCGCCGGTGCCGTACGGTTCCTGATAGATTCCCGAGTGCTAACAACCAACACATGGTCCTCGGGAGGAAAGGAATGACGACACCGGTGCGTGTTCAACAGAGTATCAGGCAGCTCGAGACGAAAGGCCTGACGCATGCCCAGATAGCAAGGGAACTGGGGGTCTCGCGGACGACCGTGGTCAAATACGCTTCCCGCGACTATTCCCCGGTTCCCGCGGCGGGGAGGGAGGGAAGCCGGTCGCTGGTCGTGGGCAGGTACGCGCGCAAGGCCGACGAATGGCTCGAGGCGGACCGGCGCATGCCGCGCAAGCAGCGGCATACCGCCCGGCGCGTGCACGAACGGCTTGTGGAGGAATGCGGCTTCGAAGGCAGTTATTCGTCGGTGCAACGTTGGGTCAAGCGATGGCGGCAACGCCACCGGGACGAGGCCGAGGGATTCAGCGAGCTGGAATGGGCGCCGGGCAGCGCGCAGGTCGATTTCGGACAGGCCCTGGCCGTGGTCGCGGGCGTGGAACGGACCGTGCATTTCCTCGTGGTCTCGTTCCCGTACTCGAACATGCGGTACGTGGCCGCGCTGCCCGGCGAGACCGCGGAATGCGTGTGCCATGGCCTGAACCTGGTGTTCTCCCACGTCGGGATGGTCCCCCGCGTGCTGGTGTTCGACAACGCCACCGGGGTCGGCCGCCGCAGGGCCGACGGGACCGTCACCCAGACGAGGCTGTTCTCGCTGTTCTGCGCGCATTACGGCTTCGAGACGAGGTTCTGCAACCCGTGCTCCGGGCACGAGAAGGGCAGCACGGAGAACGCGGTCGGCTTCCTGCGCCGCAACCTGATGGTGCCGACGCCGTCCGCGGAGGGATGGGACCGGCTCACCGACGCGTGGCTGGAACGCTGCGACGAGATCGCGCATGCCGACCACTACCGCGAGGACGTGCCGATCCGGGACCTGTTCGGGACGGACCTCGACCACATGCTCCCGCTTCCCCCGTCCATGTTCGACGCGTGCGACTGGCGCGACGTGAAGACCGACAGGACCGGAACCGTCACGATCGACTCGAACCGCTACCTCGCGGGCCCGAAATGGCATTCCATGCGTCTCATGGCCGGCGTGCGGGCCCTGCGGGTCGAGCTGCGTTCCATGGACGGCGAGCCGATCGTCACGCTGGAACGCAGGTGGGGGCACAGTCCGGACACCGCGATGGACCCGCTCTCTCTGCTCGCCATCATCGCGCGCAAGCCGCGTTCGTGGGGCGAGAGTCCCATACGCTCCGATTTCCCGGAGGAGACGCGCATGCTGCTCGACCGGATGGAGCCGCGCGAACGCGGACCGCTGGTCGACGACATCCGCCGCGCCGCCGTGGCGAGCGGTTTCCACGCGGCCGCCATGGCCGTCGCCGAGATCGTCGCCGCGGGCAGGAGGCCCGACAGGGCCGCGATCGACCAGACAGCCAGACGGATCGCTCAGGGCGACGGCCCCGAATCGAGGGCCAGGCTCGACGCGTACAGCAGGTTCATGAGGGAGGACGACGGTGAGTGAGGCGACGGAAACCGTGGAGGGCGGCCGCAGGGGCGGACGGACGGTAAGCAAATCCACCCCGGACGAGGTCATGGGGCTCGCATGCGGGCTGCCGCTGACCAGGAGCGTGCTGCGTTCCGTGGTCGCGGACGCCACGCCCGGCCAGCTCGGCGTGCTGGCCGACCTGTTCAGGGCCGAGAACGCCAGCCGGACTCAGTCCAGACGCGCCCGGCTGATCAGGAACGCGGGCTTCCCGTGCGTCAAGGGCTTCGACGGATACGACTGGGGCATGGCGTCGTTCCCCGCCGACTGGGGACGGGAGCAGCTCATGGACCTCGGTTTCGTGGACCGGGCCGAGGATCTCGTGCTCTACGGCGACGTGGGATGCGGCAAGACGCACATGGCGATCGCCGTTGGCATGCTGGCGTGCGAGAGGGGCATGCCGGTGAGGTTCTTCACCGCGTCGTCGCTGGTGATGCGGCTGCGGCGCGCGAGGGACGAGAACCGGCTCGACGCGGAACTGCGCGCGATAGGCCGTGCCAGGCTGCTGGTCATCGACGAGCTGGGCTACCTGCCCATCGACATCGACGGGGCCAGGCTCCTGTTCCAGGTCGTCGCGGATTCCTACGAGAAACGGAGCGTGGTGTTCACCACGAACCTGGAGTTCGGGCGGTGGGGCGAGGTTTTCGGCGACGGCGACATGGCCGCCGCGGTCATCGACCGTATCGTGCACCACGGCAGGATCGTCAGGTTCCGTGGCGAGTCGTACCGCAACAGCCACTCCCTGATGAGATAACCGAAAACGAGAGGAACCATCCGGATTACCGGTGACGGTGTCCATTTTGAACGCCGATGGTGTTCAGATTAACTGGTGACGACACGCGGATTTATTTGACGAAAGACAGCCATGATTTACCGCCACCTCAATGAAGTCCTGAGTATTAGAGCTCAGGAATGGTCTAACACTACCGCAAAAAGCAATGCAAGTCGTACCTCAATGAAGTCCTGAGTATTAGAGCTCAGGAATAACCACCACCGCATACGGAAGCATCTTCGAAAACCAACCTCAATGAAGTCCTGAGTATTAGAGCTCAGGAATGCCTTCAGTAGAATCAGGTTTCATATCTTGCTGGCCGACCTCAATGAAGTCCTGAGTATTAGAGCTCAGGAATCGCCATCAGGGATTATTGCGACTCCAATCTCGTATCGAACCTCAATGAAGTCCTGAGTATTAGAGCTCAGGAATGCATTGGCCTCCGCACAAGGCGCAGACCCGGACCAGACCTCAATGAAGTCCTGAGTATTAGAGCTCAGGAATTGTTTTGCATGATGGCTTTGATGATGCCGGTCAAACCTCAATGAAGTCCTGAGTATTAGAGCTCAGGAATTGGACTCGTCCCACGAGCCCGGCGACATCGTCTTACCTCAATGAAGTCCTGAGTATTAGAGCTCAGGAATCTTGCATACGTGTGGCTGATCTATCCTAGCTACATCCTACCTCAATGAAGTCCTGAGTATTAGAGCTCAGGAATTGGCAATTGCGAAAGCACTTGATCTCACTGTTGCTGATCTTACCTCAATGAAGTCCTGAGTATTAGAGCTCAGGAATCGTGGCGCTGACGTCGGTTATATCCCTATTATTTGCGCACCTCAATGAAGTCCTGAGTATTAGAGCTCAGGAATGTCTTGGAACGGCGGCACTATTTCACGACTTTCTGCCAACCTCAATGAAGTCCTGAGTATTAGAGCTCAGGAATGTCGCGCGCCTGCCAGCGGCTGCGTTCTCGATGAACCTACCTCAATGAAGTCCTGAGTATTAGAGCTCAGGAATGGTGCGTGAAGGCAAGTATGGTACGGCTTCCGGTAACCTCAATGAAGTCCTGAGTATTAGAGCTCAGGAATAGCGGTCGAATAGGTGCGTTGTTCCGCACCCGTCGTACCTCAATGAAGTCCTGAGTATTAGAGCTCAGGAATTAGGGGTACGGCGAAGTGAGTTGGAGCGCTTACCTACCTCAATGAAGTCCTGAGTATTAGAGCTCAGGAATCTGTGTTTGGGGTGATGGTCGAGCGCATACAGGACACCTCAATGAAGTCCTGAGTATTAGAGCTCAGGAATCGGAAGTATGGTACCATTCGCAGAACCGTCGCGACCAACCTCAATGAAGTCCTGAGTATTAGAGCTCAGGAATGACGGCCTGTATATGCAGGTCGAGCATGTGCAATAGACCTCAATGAAGTCCTGAGTATTAGAGCTCAGGAATATCACCGCCGACGTGATAGTCCAGCCGAGCGATTGCGCGACCTCAATGAAGTCCTGAGTATTAGAGCTCAGGAATTCGCACTCTCGCAAGCAGGCGGACTCAAATCAATCGCACCTCAATGAAGTCCTGAGTATTAGAGCTCAGGAATAGGAGGAATAGATGGGCAAGATAACAGCTAAGAGACACCTCAATGAAGTCCTGAGTATTAGAGCTCAGGAATGGCAGAACCACTCAACGTCAAAGGCCCACAGCTCACCTCAATGAAGTCCTGAGTATTAGAGCTCAGGAATTTGAAAATCCCCGATCTGACGAATCAGATCGGGGATTCACCTCAATGAAGTCCTGAGTATTAGAGCTCAGGAATAGTCTTAGTGTAGAGCGTTGTGGTGACATGTATCTCAAGCAATTATGCGAGCGATGTACTTCATACCCTATGAAAAATGCGAATCTGGGAACGCTGAATCCCACAGAAACGCCATTTTCCGCATGCGAGCGCTTGCCGCGCGTCTCAGAAGTGATTCACCTCTCGTGCGCATGCAAGACGAAACACTCTTTAGTTATCAAACAGCCCAGCCGTTTTGACTGAAATCAAATAATTGTGGGAATTTCTAAGTCTGCATATCCTCGATGCCCCAGAAAATCCAATCCCTCTTCCGTCTGCGCAATTGTCCCCAATGAGCAGAACACAACAGAATCGGTTCCATAGTCAATCTCTTTCTCAATCTTCATACGTACGTTGAGCATCATTGAGGGGCGCACTTGCAACAGAAAAACACTGTATTGCAGCCGTTCTCCATAATGCTGAAGAATCTTCGCTACATGACTGCGACGGTAATCATCGCTCACATCATATGCAACTAAATAGCCACGTTTCTGGTTAACCATGCCATAGCTTCTTAGCGAATTCTGATTCCACGATATTCAGCTTGTGTTCCGTCGAGATATCCCAAAATCATCCGAGCTTGAATCTCAATAGTCCTTCGCCAAGATGCCTTATATTTAAAGATGGGATGGGTTATTTCTGTAGCCATTCTTCGTTCATATGCTTTGATTACGGCTTTACGAGTTTCGTCCATCATACGTACCGATCCAAGTGCATCTGTAAATCCTGTTGCGTTGATTTCACCGTTGTTGATTACTGTTTGCACCACAGAATCAGCAATTGGCGCTCTGAATTCTTCCATCAGGTCCAGTGCCAACGCAGGCTTATTACGTTTGCTGCTGTGCAGAAAGCCAGCATGAGGATCAAGCCCACAAGAAATCAGCGCACGGACACAATCAGACAGCAACAATGTATAAGTAAAATCAAGCAAAGAATTCAACGCATCGGGCGCTGGCCGCCTCATACGGGCAATCCAATGCCATTCAGCCTGACGATCAACTTTGATGAGATGCTTGAACTGGGAAAAATATAATGCAGCAGACTCTCCTTCAAGACCAAGCACGTCCTGCCATCTGTTCGCATTACCGACTTGTTTTTCGATATGTCGCAACTGAGGTAGTACTGGATTATCCGACTCTGAGCGACGCAACAGAACAGACTGGTTATGAATTTTGGCGATGATGAATTCTCGTGCGAGTCCAAGCCGGCCCTCATGAGAAGCCACATGCTGCTCGACACGTTGTTCGCCATTAGGCCCATACGAGGGAACAGACCAACCATACATACGCCCCGTTCCACTGCACCAAACGATTGGAATATCACGCCACATCAACTCACGAATCAAACCACTCGACAAGTCGGTATTACCATAGATTTGCAATCCTTGCATGGTGTCAATTGGAATTGAGGCAAGTTCTTCGCCGTTTTTCTGAACTATCATTCGCCCAGACCTGATAAAGGCTTTCGAACCAGGAGTAGCAAGATGAGTCACTTGATTATCAGGGGATGAAACCATCACACGATGCGCCACCGCGCATAGCTTACGTTCTTCAGGCAGGCAGATTCCCACGTGAGAGCAACGCATGCATCGCGTGCTATCCTCCAACGGCTCAGGCGCTTGTTCAGAGTTGATTAACGCTCGGGTCTCTTCCACAGCCTTATGAGCGTTCTCAAAGTCTTCTTCATTGAGTTCAACGTCGACTCGTCGATGGTGAGTGGTGAAGAAAATTTCCGTCCCTGCCACATGAAAACCCATGGCTTCAAGGCAAGCAGCCTGCAAAGCGAGTTGCGTTCGCATCGCCTCAGTGATAGTCATTGCTCGCTTCACAGGTGTCGCCTTGTATTCACGAATAACAACACCGTCATCCGTCATTTTGGCTGCATCAAGCTTGCCGCTAACGCCCCATTCCTCATGCCTGATGTTCACAGCTTGATATGAATCCGCATCGGGAGCACCATCGAATCTATCAACCTTGCGATGGTCGTATGTCCCTCGCATAATTTGATCCGAATCAACTTTTTCTCCAACCGATTCCAGCCATGCCCTACGTGGACAAAACATGTAGTTGGCGACCAGACTAATCGGAATGGGGTCATCTTCCATAAGTTTCCTCCGTACTTGCTATTCCATTTCCTTCACTGGAACGATTATGCCGGGTTTTAGCCATCGTTCTGGAGCACTTTTGTTATCCGACATGAACTGGTTAAAGAAACAACATGCCAGAACGCCTTTTTCCCCAAGCCAGTCAGACGATGCACTTGCAAAATATGATTGCTCACTAGCAGTGCAAGCATATTGAATGCCAAATTTCGCGAGTGCTTCACTACGAACAATGGAACGGTACTTCGATGTTGTCCAGTATTGGTCGAACAAAGGCAAAATTGCGAAGCGAATTTGTCCTTTAAGCTGGAATAATGCCGCACTACTGTCACGAGACCTATCGTTTCCAATAGTTGTAACGCGAGTTGGGAAAGCAGCAACTCCTACCAAGGCGCACCACGCTCGAGCATTATCCGTTCTAGCCGGAGCATGAAGTCCAGTCGCCGCGCGGCTCATCGAATCGTTGTGCCCAACTTCATCCTCTATTTTCGTTCCGAGCAACCCATCACGAACATTCTCGATGGATCGTGCTGCAACACACCGAGATAAAGGCAACAATCGACCACCAATAAACTCTTGGCCTTTATTACGAGTTACCATCTCCCACCGCGAAGCGCCAAAGTCAGAACGCAATTTGCCGCTCTGTTCGCCAGACCAGTATGAGGGTTGACCAAGCGCGCCGAAATAACGGTAATCACCAGCAGTTTGCATAGCATCAATAGCAGCCTCTCTGTCTTCCTGGAGCTTGTGCCACCCACAAGGGACGCCCAGACTGCTTAATCTTGGAGACATAGTTGCATGGAATGTTTCACCGGGAATGTCAGACTCCTTAGTGACTGTATAGTCGTTCTCGGATGTCAACGGCAATGATTGTGACCATCTTTGGGCATGTTCGCTAACGATTTCCGACATCCGCTCGATATCTAAACCATCATCGGTCTTCAACTCAAACGCTTGTAATGTATCCCGCCAACGGAAGAGGCAGACCCTATCACTGTCGGCATCTTCGAGAATCGAAGCAAGACCGACCATGAACAGATGTGAAAATGCATCAGTAGCATTCGCAGGAATAACGACACTCATCACAGACCTTCTTTCGAACACGTAATGTCAGCCGCACGAAGCAGTGCCTCAAGGTATGAAACACCCCAGAAACCATACCGCTGATTGGTACGGTCAATAAGAGTTTCCCATTCCCCCATTTCGAATAGTCGATCCGAGATGTCGTTTAATCTTGGATTTGCATTACGAGAGGCGCCTCCTTCCTGAGGAAGTAGATACTCTGTTCCATGCCGAAATGCTGAACGACCATGACCATGTGATGTGCCAATAAGTCTCTCAACAAGCTGTTTATCAGACTCACTCATGATTGCCAGTTGCTCATTCTTTTCGCAAGAATATAAGAATTCCACGACGGAACGCTGCTCATGACGCCAACCGTGAAGTCTGTACGTATTGCGGAATTCCTGTTCCCATGAGCGAGATATGAATAATCGGCTTTTCGCCCAGGGTCCTTTTTCAATTTCTTTCTGTCGATTTCGGCAAAGCATTCTCTGGAAACGCTTGTCTTTCTTGCCTTCGTCATGATATTCACCGGCAATACGCAAGTCTTCCACCATCATAGGGCCAAGCCCAATAAGAGTACCGAGTGCTTGCGCGCGTCGAGCGACATGATTTTGATGGCCTTCTTTGCGTCTAGGCTCGGCAGGATCACTTGAAATACCGCCCAAAAACAGTGTTTTCTTCCTAGATGACAGAATTTCCTGATTCGATTCAGAGTCCGGCATACTCTCAGATACACCGCTGACAACCCATTGGACATTACGTTGAACTGCATTGCCTCCGATGTCGGTATAACGGACTTCAGGGCCTTCGACAACATGCCAGATTAGAGAATACTCCTTGTTCTCTGCGCGCCCTGCCGAATCTACTGCACCAACAGTCGCCGCACGAAGCAAGCGAAGCGACTCCTGCATGTCTTCTTCGGCAGTATCAGACAGTTCCTCGCCGTTTTCTGAAGACTCTTCTTCTTCGATTTCCTGAATAAACCGAAACGCTTTAGCAACTCTTGAATCATCCGAAACGGAGGAATCCGTTATTAAAGCAGAGGAAGTACACCGATTGAACACGTCGCTTGCGCTATCAGAGCCTTCTGGATCAAAGATGACGGCAGTCTCAAAGGAATCTTCAGAAAATTTAGAAAAGACTTTCTCATAATCATCAAGAATGAGCACGTCGCCCGATTTCACCGTGTTTTGTGCAGCATCTTGCGCACGCAAACACACCACACGGTGACCTTCAGGCTCAGAAGCACGGTACCTGAACACCCTGTGAGGAAATTCAACCGTGCTTTTTTCCCCTCTAATGTTGACGGTATCGATTCTCGCACCTCTCCTATGGGCTTTATCATCTTGTCTCGCCAATGTTTTAAAGAGACTCTCGAGTCCACACCACTTTCCAACTGGAAACAGCTCGTCGTTCTCAGGCTGAGTCACTTCCAAAAGCTGAGTAGCCAGTGTGCCATCCCAAGGTAGATGGCGCACCACGATGCTGACATCAGGATCATCTGAATTTAGTTCATCCCGTAGCCAAAGATTGAGATCTGAATGCCCTTGCTGAAGACCACTCTCACTTATGTCAGCGCACAGTTCTTCGTCGGTGACGGAAAGATTCTCAACGTCCCACGGTTCCAAACGCTGGAATAGCAACCTACGCTGCCGTTCTCCTGGGGTTGGCGTTCCTGCTAGTACAGTCCGATTCACAGACCATGCACTGATGTCGGGGTCGCCAGACTCAGTTTTACTTAAAGCATTCAACCAATCTCGTGTTTTCTGAATATCTTCAGGCGAATACGGGATGGTAGCCCTAGTTTGCTTCTTTTCCGTCGATTGTCGCAAATCAAGACCAAACACATACACGGGCCCACTAGATCTTAGTCCTCGACGATTCACTCGTCCCGCACGCTGCACCAACGCAGAACCAGGTGCAATTTCAGTCACCATGTTAGCGAAATCAACATCGACGCCAACCTCCAAAGTCTGTGTGCCGATGATACAACATGGTGCGTTTTGCGGATTCATCGATGGGACAGACTTAAGCCTTTCAGCCACCTTGCGTTTATCATAAGCACGCATCGGACCGACATATACGTCGATAGGACGTTGGATGCCTTCCTTCTTGCACCGCTTATCAAGCTCTTTAGCGACCGCTTTGGCATTCTCAACGGTATTCAGAATGCAGCCAAGAACATGGGGGTTCGAATCACTAGACCTATCAGATTTCTCATTGTCTTGAATCAATTCAAAACACCGTAAAGCAATCGCTTCTATTTCGTCCTTAGGTTTTTCAAAGTCAAAACTGGTGAATACAGGCTTTGAAGTACAAAGACGCTTTCTCAGCGCAGAATCAATTCCGAAGTCCGATTCCCTAACGGAAACCAGACTTTCTACATCATCGGATGTAGGAGTTGCGGTAGTTTCCACAACCTGCAAAGAAGTGACTTGACCAGTAAGAGAAGTCATGGCCATATTCTCAATACGAGTCACCTGCCGTGCTGTCCTCAACAGCTGTCGACTCAGATGTGCTTCATCTGCAATCAACACCGTATCGTAAGCAAGAAGCCCGGCCTCCATTGAACGCATTGTCGCACTGGTACCATAGCCGCGGAATAACAAGCGGCTACCAAACATGTCCGGTGTTGCGCAAATTACCGCACAGGTCTGTGGATAATAGCGCCACTCACGATCCGGGCTAGCACCACCGCGAAGCTCAACGACAATCATCTGAGGATTCGGGAGTTCACGCTTGATTCCATCATTGACAGCAGAACGTAGATTCAAACCTTTGCGGTATACGTCGAGTCCATCGTCTTTGTCGTTTTCAGACTGCATCTTGTTTTGCAACGCGCACGCCTCATCAAACTGGTCATCGACCAATGAACGACGATTCACAGTAAGCGCCAAACGGCGTGGGATACGTTGCAATGGCAAGTCAGCAAGTATCTGAGTATCCGCGCTCTCCTCAGTGGAGATAAGACCAGCCATAGCGTTAAGGAACACATGAATGTCAATCACGCTCGTTTTACCCGATGCAGTCGGAGCACCGATGCCTTGCGGCCAACACCCATGCTCGGCAACGTGTAGCATCAACCTGATTTGCCATTGATAAGGCTTTCGAACCGGCTGGTTTTCCTTAACATCTGAATGAACTGCAGCAACAAATTCTTCAAATTTCGCAGTAAGATACTGCCTTTGTTCCAGGCTCATTTCAGCCATGCCGGAACCCCCTTTCCGAAATTTTCATCCGGTTGAAGTGCACTTAGATCAAAATCCACTGGCACCAAGAATCCCCCTCCTAAGTGACGACTCTGGCCAATTGCCATTGCTGCACAATCCAGTGAATCTGCAGCATCGGAAATCGCAATCAATGCCTGCATACCATGCAGAACGTTGGAGGAATCCGTATGATGCACGTAATCCGCCATGTTAACGCGATACACAGCACGCCAATCAAAGATGCGGAAGTTTGACGTTTTTGCCTTTACCGCATCTACAAAATTCCAATAACGCTCTTCTCGACTAGCTTTAGCTTGTCCCCCTTGATTGGCTTTAGGGGCATATCTGTCGCGCCAAACATGCCCCAAAGCCAGACAGATGGCTTCTTGAACACCCCATTTACGATTATGTTTTGGACTAGGAATGGGACGCGTCTCGGCAATGGCCATTGGTCTGAGTGTCCAGTATCGACACATCCCTTCAGTCACTGGTTTCCAAAGATGCTCAGCATCGATTATCGTAATATCCCCAAGTTGCAAAGAAGGCTTGTTCGGTGCATAGTACAGGGTTTTACCCTTAGTCCGTTTACAAACATCATGTAATTTTTGAACATCAGATTTCAACATGTCATGCGGAAGCATAATCAGAAAGCCTGGTCCTTTCCCAGTGAGTTCTTTCCGAAGCTTCTGGGCATATGCCAATTTAAACCCGGAATCTAAAATCTGAATGGACACATTGTTGGCTGGTCTGCTCATGCCCGGAGCATATTTACCAATCAGCGCAAGAGATGGATCAGGGCCCCACTGCTTCACAAGAAAACGGTGAAGCGCTACGGCCCAACCGACAAGTTCAGATTCTTCTGGTCTCCATTCGGCCTTGCCGTCATCTCCTTGTTTGCCATCGACTCTGTCAATCTCGAGATAGAATGCTGTTGCCCATGGAGCCTTGAGAGCGTCCTCTTTCTGCGCAGAAGGAGGAATGTATCTGGCCTGCCCCTCCGTTTGCAGGGGAAGGTACTCGTTAAGGAAATTTTGTTCATCTTCCTTATCGCTGATAGATGCTGCTCTCTTCTTGCCTTTCGGCGCAGGGTTCGCAGCGACAAACGCTTTCTTCAAATCATCGAGACGGCCCCTCCTCGGAAAGGAGAGAGGCCTTCCCTTCCTGAAGATGCTCCCCAATGCTGAATCAGAAGAAAGCGTCCACACACAATCCTCGGCGGCAGCGGGGAAAACATAGTCCTCATGCGCATGCAGCTCCACGACGGAACAAGCCTCACCTAAATAAGGAACTTCATCGCAAAGCAAATTCAGCGTTTTAAAAACTTCAGGTGAAGGGTTCTCATGCCATGCCCAAGTCAGCAACATTCCAGATTCAGGATACTGCTCATATGCGGTGGCGATGTAAGCCTCTGCAGGGGAAACCTTATCTTTAGGTTTCTTCTTATTTTGAACATTACCCTTATTCCGGTATACAGTAGCTCTGCTTCCAGCTCTGATAACACGGGGAAATAGTATTTCTTGCGGAGGATTATCCTCGAACCAATTCAAAGCATCATGAATTTGCTCATCTGTCAGTCCATACTCAGCGTCAACCTTCTCGAAACCAAACGTCAAATATGCCGCAGAAACAAGCGCGGAGTACAACCGATTGAGCGAAGGGTACGATTCTGGTTTACTGCCGGAATCGCTGCCCTGATAAAAACCAAGCGGGAAATAGGCCGATATTGCAAAAGCCATATCAGTTGTTGTCCTTCGAATCATCTTCGGCAGACGCATTGGCAAGAACCGCAGGATTGCCCTGGACGAGGAATTCCTGGCCTTCCCAAGTAATTCCAGCCTTCTCATGCGCCTGAGCATAAGCTTCTTCCAGAAGAGCCTCTGTCGCTTTTACGGTAAGAGGTTCCAACTCCTCCTTTTCACCATAGCGCTTGTTCAACACCACAGCCGGCTTATCCTTCTCCGCAAGGAAGCAATTCGCACGAATAAAGGGGTTCTCGTCATAGCCAGCAACATCTCGCAAAAGTACCGCAATAATAAGAGCGCGAATTGCCGCATCACCTTCAACACCCTTACCAAAATGGAAAGTGCGCACGGTGGCGAAACTCAACACACGAGTAGAAATGACGCTACGAACAGAGACACCATCCAGCAAATCTTTCTTAGCACTTGGAGGAATGGCCCCCAATCCAATGACAGAGCCTTTCCCTGACTTTTCAAAGCTTGTCTTAGTGCTATCGCTCAAATCGATGCTGTCGCCGACAATCTTCGTGCGGTCGTCTTTAGATGCCACGTTTACACTGGCACCAACCGGATCAACGCGAGCGCCTGCTCTGTGAATTGCAGGATCTTCCTCCTGCTCAGCCAAAATACCATAAGTCTCTCCCACCAGAACGGATGGAATTCTCAACTGATTCTTACTACGAGTGGAATCCCAACCTCCGAAGATGACGGTTTCGGGAGACAATTCGAAAAGCGGGAGCAGATTCTCTAGGGTAGAATTGCGCGCATTCATATACGCCTCCGCTTGGGAAGTGGACGCACCTTCATATTCTCCAACGCGGATGTGCCCGTCAAAAGCACGATGTGGAAGTTGATTATCATAGAAAGTCTTCCTACCGGCAACAGTGTCATATTCGACCGCGATATGAGGCATCTTAGAGAGGATTCCACTACCATTATGCATCGCTTCTGTCGTCGTCCCTTCAGCACGATTCGCAAAAGACGTCTTGGAGTCGATGAGCACTACCTTTACGGGTTCTTCTCGCCCCTCCATGAAGCGCATCTCATATATATATGTAGCGACTTTCTCCATGGTATATTTCGCAGGAGCAATCACACCATCCGGGCCACTTGCGGGTTCCAGCTCCTGACGCATGACCAAACTTCCGGCTCCGCCGATATGAGTGGCAGCATTCAAATCCTCGATAGTAATAGCACGCATTTTTGCGTCCTTTCTTATGTTTTTGGTACATGAACGACTACGTTCATACCATCTTGACAATTAGTTTAGGATGTGTTGATGAACATGGCGGTTACGCCACGCACACCAACACAGAAACGGATTTTCTCAATCGACTTTTGTATGCAATCCACCGCGCATAAGCCTTATGGGTAATGCAAAAATCGACACTTTTTATATTTGAAAACTCGTTTTATGGAAGTCCCTGCATCGTAGTGCAGGGATGCCAGCAGAACCAGGCTTCATCAACTGAGTTGAAATACCTCAATGAATGCGGGCGGCTTTGCGGCGAAAAGACGAACACCGCGTTTCTCTTTTCCGCCTGCTATACTGGCTCATGTTTCTATGCCTTAGAAATACGAGCCAGAAAGCGGGCGGCGGCCATGATGCCTTATCACCTTCTTTCCGTTTCGCAGGTCTCTGGCGAATCTGCAAATCCGCCAGAGACCCTTCTTCCTTTACGTTTCCTTATCCTATACCTTTTGTCCCAGAAGGCAAATCCATCGTCGCTTCTATGACTTAATTAAATGAATGGAAATGTAGGATTACTATACGCATCCGAAGCAGAAGAAGGTCAATCTGTTTGTCATCATCTTCGCCCCTCAGCTCCGGATGTGGCTCTGTCTGTTGCTGTCATTCGCCATTTCGTCTCATTACTTGTCGTGGCCCGTGAGGGCATCAAAAAGCTGTTCATACGGGTGGTTTGTCAAATGGCAACGGCGAGATTCGACCTCGCGACGCCGTTTTCCGGTACTCATCCGTTTATGCGGGCTGTCTGGGTAAATCTGGGTGATGTTAGAATCGTTCTTGTCAGTACCTTTCTATCTCGAACCCGCTATTGGCTCTGGGAGTGAGAGGTCATTCTATTTGCGGCTGTGCCTTGTCTCCCAGTTAGTCGGACGAAGCGCGTAACGCCTTGTCGGACTGATTCTGAGAGGGTGGCGACGGTAGAATCCGTAAAGTAGGGACGGTAGGAATTGTAAAGTAGTAGGCTGAAAAAGGTTAGGACAGGCAACTCCGCTCGCAATCGTACGGTCTCACACCCACCCCCCTCACAACCCCAGCCACTTACGCAAGTCAGCGATTTCGGCATCGCAGATGCCATGGCCCATGCCGGGATACTCGAAATACGTGAGATTGCCGGTCTGCTCGAGTTTGGCCCGTGCGGTGTGCTGGTCCGTGGCGGGAATCGTGATCCTCACGTCCATAACACAATGCAAACCGTGTGCGGCCGGTAATGGGTGCAGAGCCTTCTTCACCTTTGAATGACGGGCTCATCAGTATCGCGGCGCCAAACGAATCGGGGTGTTCCAACACCATGCGGTACGACAGATAGCCGCCTTGCGAAAACCCGATCAACACTTTACGGAACCGTACGTACGCGGGCGAGCGCAGCAGTTCGATGACGGCGTCGCCAACATCATGGCATTCGCGGCGGCGTTCTTCCGTGGAGCAGCCGTCGGGGTACCAATGATTGTTGCCGATGAACGGTCTGCTGTATGTGCCGCGGAATGACATGTAGTTCGGTTCATGGTCGGAGCCGTCGTAGAGTGCTTCGATGATGCGGATCATTTCGGTTTCGTCGTTGCCGAAACCGTGGAATCCTAGGAACAGCAGGTTGTCGTCACTGCCGAAATCGATGTTCGTCACCGTTCTTATGCGCATATGCGTCTCCCTTGATTCTGAAGATTCCTGATACCATCAGCTTATATGCAGGCCAATGGATGGCGTTCCAACGAATGGCAGTCCAACCGTTACGCATGCGGTCGGCGTAATCGTAGCGCCCGACCTATCATGAAAGCTGTTTCACCACGCGAGGCCGTTCTACGGCAATGCAAAACGTATGAACAAGCGTACGAAAAAACATGCGGAAAGGCGGTGCTGCATGAGGAAGTGCATGGCGTCACAGGATTTCCCGAATGACATATTGTCCGGTTCAGCCGATGAGGCGGCCATTGGATTGCTTGGCTGTCTGTTGATCCGTGAATTCGATGATGGCGGTATCGCGGCCGCCCGCATCGTGGAGACGGAGGCCTACGATCAGAACGATCCGGCAAGTCACGCCTTTCACGGCAGAAGCGAACGCAATGCGGCGCTGTTCGGCCCTTCCGGACGCGCATACGTCTATATCTCCTATGGCATGCATCGCTGTTTCAATGTCAGTGCGGGGGATGACGGCTTCGGCGCGGGAGCGTTGATTCGTGCCGTTGAACCGGTGCAGGGCATCGAAATCATGCGGGAGCGGCGGTTTGCGAATCGAAGTGGCAGCCGCACAACCGTCGGCAACCGCAAGGACGTCGATTTGACGAACGGTCCGGCAAAACTGTGTCAAGCCATGGGCATCGATCTGAAACTGTACGGGCATGACCTGAGCACGGCTCCATTGTATTTGGAACGCAATGCCCTGCTGGAAGGCGAGCGTATCGCGGCGTCCCCGAGAATCGGCATCAGCAAGGCGGCAGAGCGGCTGCGCCGATTCTTCATCGTGGACAATCCTTACGTTACGAAAAGTCCGTTGAACAGACGCAACACATTACTTGCAGGCTGAAGGAACATACTTGCAAACTGAAGGAGAGTCAGCGTCGCCTGCCCGAAGGGTGGCAGGGGAGTGCGGCGTCCGCCCGTCAGCTGTTGAGAAAATCAGGAATGGCTTCGGCTGCGGCGTAGCCGGCGCGATACATGCGTTCCAGTCCTTCGAACGATTTGCTCAACGTGCTCAGTCCGTATAGGCTTTCCGGCGCGAGGATGAGCACACGTCCGTCCCTCTCATACTGTTTGGCCAATGCGACCTCGTCGTTATACGTCCGGTAACGGTTCAGCAGGCGTTCGGCCGCAGCCGGATGAATATGTTTCAGGATTCTGGCCGGCCCGATGTCTTTCTTCTGCTCGCGAAGCACATTCTTCAGCCGGGTGAGGACCACGACCACACGGTCGTAGCCGTCGTCCAGCGCTTTCTGCACCGGCACCGGGTCAGCGATGCCGCCATCGTAATACGGTATGCCGTCGATCACATACGGTTCGCAGGCGACCGGCACGGCGGAAGAGGCCTTCATGATGTCGAAATTGTCGTAGCCGACATCCGACTTGTCGAAATATTTGGCCGAACCGTCTTCCGCATTGCAGGCGACGACGGTGAAACCGGTCGGATTCGCCTCGAAGGCTTCATAGTCGACCGGATATTCGCCGTCATGATTGCTCAGCGTGCTGTACACATAGTCCAGGTTGGCGAAATTGTGATTTCTGATGTAACTGTCGAAGCTGGCATATTCCTTACGGAACGCATACTCCGTGTAAAACTTATGGTTGCGTCCATGTTGCCCGGCGATGAAGGAGACCATGTTCGCGCTGCCTGCGGAGACGCCATAGCAGTGGTCGACGCTGATGCCGTCCTCCATCATGCGATCCATCACGCCCGCTCCGAAGATCGCCCGGAAGCCACCGCCAACATCGATCATCGCCGTCTTGTTCGTCATGGATGCCGTCCTTTCGTCCGTTCCCACGACTTTACGCGCGTATTGGGGACATTCGCGTTCAGCGATGAAGAAGAGCCTCGGCTAATTCGGCAATTCGTTCGGAAGTGTCGGAATTGGCGAGTTCGATTCCGCCGACGGCTTGGTCCGGAGCGAGTTTGCCCAATGATTCGAGAATGACGCTCAGGTGACGGACGGTACCCTGGTTGCCATCGATGATCGCAGCGGAATCCGGCAGCAACTCGCGGAAATAATCACGATAAAACACGAAATGCGTGCAGCCAAGCACCACCGAATCAATCGTTGACAGATCATACCGGTCGAAATAATCATGCAATGTGCGCATCACCAGATCATGATCGTCGAGTCGGCCCTGTTCGACGATTTCCACCAAACCGGGGCAAGGCTGCGGGAAAATCGTATGATCCGATTTGAAACGGTCCATCAACACCGCGAATTTCCGTTCGCGCAAGGTGAGCGGCGTCGCCGCGACGATTACGCGCTGCCGTTGCCCCTGCCCGCGCTCGCAGGCGAGTTTCAATGCCGGTTCCATGCCGATAATCGGCACGTCATACGCGTCACGCAAGGCATCCGCAGCCGCGGAAGTGGCGGTATTGCAGGCGATTACGATCGCCTTCGCGCCTTGTTGCACGAAACGCTCGACGATGGCGAACGACAGATCACGCACCTGTTCCGGTGTTCTCGTGCCATACGGGGCGTTGGCGGAGTCGCCGAAGTACAGCACCTGCTCGTTCGGCATACCCTTGCGGATCTCACGTGCCACGGAGATGCCGCCCAAGCCGGAGTCGAACACGCCGATCGGTGCCGTCGAAGTCATGATTCCTCCCATCTTCCCGTCATGACGTCTTCACATAGCCTACCGCGTGTACAGTGAATCGGTATGAGTATCCCCAGCATTGTTTACAAAGCGCACGCCACCGGCAATGATTTCGTGGTCTATGCGGATCCCGACGGCCGATACGAGCCGACCGCCGACGAAGTTCGGTTCCTGTGCGACCGTCATTTCGGCATTGGCGGCGACGGGCTGATCCGCCTTGCGCACCCGCAGGATGTGTCCGACCTGAAGGAGGCGCAACTCGCCGACTGCGCTGCGGGCCAAGCCGAATGGTTCATGGATTACCGCAATGCGGACGGCAGCCTGGCCGAAATGTGCGGCAACGGCACGCGTGCGATTACCTTGTTCGCGCAACGGCAAGGGCTCGCCGACCGACCAGGTGGCGAACCGTTCCGCCTTGGTACGCGCGGCGGCGTGAAGATCCTGACGTCGCTCGGCGAGGTGGAAGGACTCGGCAAGGACGTGTTCCGCGTCGAAATGGGCTCATGGCAGCGAGGCGACGTCGACGGGTACGAGGTGTCGATTCCCGGAACCGCCGGTTCGGCGCGCGGCACGTTCGTGGACATGGGCAACCCGCATGTGGTCGCGGTGATCGAGGATGCGTTCGCCTCGCTACCGACCGTGGAAGAGCTTGACCTGGTCGCCAAGCCGGTGGTCTCGCCCGAGATTCCGACCGACCAGAACGTGGAATTCGTGCGCATCGACGAGCAGAGCGAAGGCGACGACGAAGGGGAGGCCACCATGCGCGTGAACGAACGCGGTTGCGGCGAAACGCTCTCCTGCGGTACCGGCCTGTGTGCCACGGCGATTACGTTGCGTTCCAAAACCGGCATCGACCATTGGACCATCACGGTTCGTGGCGGCACCCTACGCGTGGACGTGACCGATGATGACGTGACGCTTACGGGCAGCGCCACGATCGTCGGCAAAGTGGAATTGCTGTAAGCTCAGGCGAACAGCATCGGGCCGTCCTTGACGAGGATGACGACGACGAGGGCGACCAGCCAAACGGCGTCGATCATCAGATCGATGTTGAGACGGTAGTATGTACGCACGCCGTCGCGGTTCATCGGCAGCTCCTGCACGACCGCAGTCGCATGCGAGAGCGCCATGAACTGAACGGTCGTGGAAAACATCAGCACCAAGCACCACGGGCACAGTGCGTTGATCACGAACAACGACTGTGAGGTCAGCCAGTACGAATAGGCGAGTGCCGCGAGTCCGCCCAGCCACGTGCAGATCGCGAACCAACGCGGCACGGCGATCCGTGCCAAGCCGATTACGGCAATCGTCACGAACACCGACTCCGCGGCGATGCCGAAGAACGCGTTTGGATAGCTCAATCCTGCGAACTTCACGATTTCCGCCTGCCAGGATTCGGCGACGGTCGAGCATGATAGTACCGCGTTCACATCGCAGTTGAGCTTCTGCCCGGGATTACGAGCCAGTTCGAGCGTCTCGGCCGACAGCACGAACGATACGACCAGTGCAACGGCCGAGGCGAGCAGCATGATCAGATACGTCCAAGTGGCACCATGACGCCACCCGCGTGGCTTGTTGTAGTCGATTTCGCTCATACGTCAATCCTTGTAACGGTCGTTTGCGACACAAACCGGCTGGTTTGCGCCATGTTATGCTGCCAATCAGCTTACGATGGTGATATGACTCACGTTGGTATTGCCGCACCGCCTGTCGTCGGCTGGGATATTCACTGCCATACCGTGTTCTCCGACGGTACGGAAACGCCGCGCACCTTGCTTGAACAGGCGAAATCCCGAGGATTGCAGGGTGTTGCCATCACCGATCACGACACCACCGCCGGCTGGTTGGATGCGCAACAGGCCGCGACATGGGCGGAACTGCCGTTGCTGCGCGGTACGGAAATCACCGCCGACGACAATCGGATCTCCGTACACATGCTGGCATTCCAGTATGATCCCGACAATGCGCAGATTCGTGAGATGTTCGCCAATACGCGGGCTGCGCGTTTACGGCGCACCAAGCGCATGGTGGAGCATATCGCCGAGGACTATCCGATTACGTGGCACAGCGTACAGGTTCAGGCGCATGAAGGCATGCGCACCACCATCGGCCGGCCGCATATCGCCGATGCGCTGGTGGCGGCCGGCGTGTATCGAACCCGTTCCGAAGCGTTCGCCGGCGTGGTGAGCACTTCCAGCAAGTACTACATTCCCACGCCTTCGCCGACTACGCATGATGTGGTCGCCGCGGTGAAGGCCGCCGGTGGCGTTACGGTAATCGCCCATGCGGGGGATCTGAGCCGCAACAGGCGGCTGCTGTCCGACGAACAGATCGAAAGCCTGATCGCGGAAGGCTTGGATGGTCTGGAAGTGTGGCATCGCGGCAATCCTCCGCAACAGCGTGAACGGTTGCTGGCAATTGCTTCGGCACATGATCTGTTGGTGACCGGCGGTTCGGATTGGCATGGCAAGGGCAAACCGAACGAGCTGGGGGAGAACCTCACCGATGCGGACACCGTGCGTGAGATCATCCGTCGAGGCGTGCTGCCGCTGTTCGGTGCGTACATGAAAATGCCCGCCGGCAATTTCGCCAACGGGCATCCGAAAAACCGTACATGAATCAGAGATTGCCGAAACCTACGGCATGCTTGGTTTCGGAACCGATGATGGCATAGCCGAGGGATCCGGCCGGCACTACGATGCGGCGGCCCTTGTCATCGGTCAGATTGATGGTCCTGCCATGCTCCACGGCATCGGCGATGGCGGTGTTCACGGCTTCGGCGCTTTCCTCGGTGCTGAAGGTGACGGTGCGTGCCACGTTCTGAATGCCCAATTCGATATCCATGATGCTCCTTGTGAGTAGTGATGATGCACATGCCGTATTGCCCGGCGCTGGCATTTATTGTACCTGTGGATTCCCGCCGGTTGCGTCGGAGACGTCCTGACCGTCGATCCTGGCCTGAGCCTGCTGCATGGTGGCCTCGTCACGCTGCAACAGCGGAATGATCATCGTGGCGGCATCGCTGTGCTCCTGCGGAATCGTCTGCTCGTTGGTGTCGTCATCACCGGCCGGACCATTGATGACGATAGTGGCGGAAGATGGCATCGTATCATGCAATTCCTTCGCGGAATGCTCCGGAATGAACGTGCTGATCGGCGCCGCCGGACCGTTATCGGCATGCTGGCCGCCAGTGACGTCAAAAGCCTCGGTCGCATCATCGGCGGAATCTCCGGAAGCCTGGATTTGTGCGGAGCCGGTTTGATCGAGGTTGCCGGTCACGTCGAACTCGCCGGTGGAATCATCCTCGACTTCGGAAGTCGCCTCGATATGACGTTCGCCGGTGACATCGGTTTCGCCGGTATCATCATTGATAAGCGACCGCTGCGCCGCCTCACGACGACGTTCGGATTCATTCAGCAGCGTACCGACGGTGATGGTGCTCGGCGGACGGTCGCCGTTGCGGTCATCCTGCGGACGCGGGGCCGACTGCGTGCGCGTCTTGGCCGTAGCGACGCCCAATTGGTGCGCAAGACGTTCGACTTGCGCCTTGAACTGCATGATCTTGGCGCTATCGGCCTGGTTCAATGCGGAGATGAAATCGCCGACCTGTTCCATCTGCAGCCACAGATTGGCGCGTAGCATGATCAAATCATCCAGACGATTGCCCAACATGCGACCATACGAAGACAGCACCGCATTGCGATGGTTCTCATCAAGTTTGGCGAAGATCCAAGCCAGGTCGCGGGCGGGATCGTTCATCTGCATATCCTGCCAGTTGGTGATCGCAGTGATGGAAGATCCGGAAAACAGGAAATCGCCGTCATGGAAACCGCCATGCACCGGACAGGTGGTAAACGACCACAGGCCGTCGGTCTCAAGAATGTTCGACCAGCTCGTAGTGATTTCCGACGGAACGTGGCCCGCCTGCCGAAGCCTTTTGATCCAAGCGGTCAGCTGGGCGCGAATCTGGCCCGTCGTGAACGCGGGATACTTCGCCTCCTGCAGAAAGGTAGGCCGCAATCGATGGATCGCACCCAAGGCGGTGCCTACGCCGGCACAATCGTCCAGCGTCAGCAAATCCAAGGAACGGGCCTGACCGACATGATGCATGGCGACCATGACCGTGGTGTCCCCAGTAGCGGAACGTTCCAGATCGCCATTGGAAAACGCGATGACGTGATCGAGATCGAAACCCAGACCGGCCAGCTCACGTGCCTGATGCAACGTCTGCGCGGCACGCACACGCCCCGCGAGACGCTTACGGCCAGCCACGGTGTTGGAGGCGAAAACATCATACAGTTTGCCGGCGGCGTCCTGGACCACGGCATGATCGATGCCGCAACCCTCGTCGGTCGAATTGGTCTGTTCGCTGCCACGTACGCCCGCCACGGCGATATTCGGCATCGCCGCGCTCGTCAGGGCGGCCATCATGAGTTTGCTTCGTTCGGTCACAAGGTCAACACTAATACACATAAGGCGTAAAGGCGTAAAACAACACCGACTTGCCGACGTTGATGACCTCCATGGCATGCGAGGGTGCACAATGGTGCATATGGACGCATCCGCAGAGACGATTCTTGAAGGGCTGGACGATGCGCAACGGGCCGCGGCCACGACGGTGAACGGACCCGTACGCATCATCGCAGGCGCAGGGGCGGGCAAAACCCGTACCGTCACGCGCCGTATCGCCTATGCATGCGCCACCGGCGAATGGGATCCACGGCGTGCACTCGCCGTGACCTTCTCCGTAAAGGCCGCAGCGGAAATGCGTTCCAGACTGTCGCAACTCGAAGTCGACGGCGCGGTCAAGGCCGCAACGTTCCATTCCGCGGCATTGCATCAAATCCGTCGCGTATGGCCCGACCTGTGCGAAGGACCGTTTCCGCACATCAGCAGGCAGCCAAGGGAATTAGTGGCGCGTTCGCTGCGCAGAGTCACCACCATGCAGGTCGATGACGAAACGGTACGCAATCTACAGGCGGAAATCAACTGGTGCAAGATCTCCCTGGTCGCACCGAACGACTACCAACGCGTGTGCGCAGCCACGCATCGACAACCTCCGGCAGGGCTTGAACCCGATCAGTTCACGGACGTGTATCAGGCATACGAAACCGAAAAGACGGCGCGCGGCGAAATCGACTTCGACGACATCCTGCTCATCGCATGCCATGTTCTGGAGAGCTATGACGAAGCATCAGCCGCCATCCGCTCATCCATCGGATGGCTCACCGTCGACGAATACCAGGACGTCTCGCCACTGCAACATCGCCTGCTGACACGATGGCTGAGCGGCAACCGCAACATTTGCGTGGTAGGCGACCCCGCGCAGACCATCTACTCGTTTGCTGGGGCCAGCAGCTACAGTCTGCTCGACTTCGCCGGTGAATTCGGCCCGCTTTCGGCCGATATCAGCCTGAACAGAGACTATCGTTCCACACCGCAGATCGTGAACTACGCCAATCGAGTACTCAAAGCGTCACCGCAGCGGGACGACTATCTTGTACTGCAATCCGGTCGGGAACAAGGCCCGAGGGTCACACAGACCGTATACGCCAGCGATACGGAAGAGGCGCAGGGCGTGGCCATGCGCATAGCCAAACTCGCCTCGCAGGGGGTATCTCCTTCCGACTGTGCGATTCTGACCCGCATCAACGCACAGCAACAGATCCTCTGCAAGGCATTGCAGGAACAGCATCTGCGCTATCGCATGCGTCGGGATAGCGGATGGCAGAACTCCGCGCTCGCCGATGACGCGCAGACGCGCCTGGCCATGTTGGAGGCGTTGGGTGTCGGCTCGGACATGAACGGTGTGACCATCTCCACCATCCATGCCTCCAAAGGCCTGGAATTCAAGCATGTGTTCCTGATCGGCTGTTCCGAAGGACTCCTGCCATACGGTTCGCCGCAGGACGGCGATCAGCTGGAGGAGGAACGACGTCTGCTGTACGTGGGCGTGACTCGCGCCGAAGACACCCTGCATCTGTCGTATGCACGCTCCAAAGACTGCCTCAACGATGGTCGAGGCCGTCGGGTCAGCCGGTTCCTGAGCTGACGTGTCCTGAATTGGCGGAAGGCCTTACTGCTGTTCTTCCCGCTCTCCGCCGTCGCCCTGCTCCTCGTCGAGAAGCTTGCTGAGTTCCGCATCCCAGTCGATGGTGCCGGACTCCGGGGCCGGAGCGTTGTTCTCCGCCTCGCTGTCTGCGGGCGGGTTGGCGGATTCAGCGGGATGGCCGACCTGCGATGCCGCGCCTGTCAACGCGTCGTTACCGGGCAACTGCGGCAGCAGATCCGGATGGGACCATTTCGCGTCGCGAGCCTCGGGGCCTTCCTGTGCTCCGATGCTCTCCCATAGTGCCGCCGCTTCGCGCATGCGCTTCGGTCGCAGCTGCATGCCCAGCAGATTTTCGAAGGTGCGTTCGGCCGGACCGCCGATGGCGCGTTCACGGCGAAGCATCTCGCGAAGCTGCTCGATATGCGGAATGTGGGCCATGCCGGCGCGCCAGACCACGGCGTCAACCCAACCTTCGACCAGGGCCAGCAGCGTCTCCAACGAAGCCATCGCCTGCCGTTGTTCCGGAGTGTCCGGAATGCCGACCTTGGTGAGATTGACTGCATCGGCCATCGATTCCGGATCCATGGTGCCCGCGTCTCGCAGTTGCTCCTCCATGGCATCGAGATCGATATCGATGCCGCGCGCATACTTGCCGATCAACGCTTCAAAACGCGGCATCAGCCACGGCACGGCGGCGAACAGGCGGGCATGGGCCAGCTCCTGCAATGCCAGGAACGCCATGACCTCGTTCACATCGATGTCGAGCGACTTCGCATATTCCACGACATTCTGCGCAATCAACGCGCCGGAAGGATTCTTCAGCAGTGCGATGCCTTGGTCGAAGCTACCGCGCACCTCATGGGACAGATCTCCGGCGGCGCGCCCGAGCTGCATGGCGAAGGACGTGTTGCCGAGCAGTTTCATCAGCTGCTCCGGATCCTTCATGCCTTCCGGAATCGGAATCGGCACCGGTCCGGCGAACATGCCGGCGATTTCACCTTGGACGGCGCCTCCCAGACGGTCGGCGATTACGGAGGCCAGGGCATCGTTCATGGACTGGGCCACGGGCGAGGCAAACTGCGCCCAAGCGTCAATGGTGCCTTCGACCCAGCCTGCACGGGTCAGTACCTGCGTTTCGCCGGGAGCCGGGTTGAATTCGCAGGCGGTGTCGAGCCACAGATTCGCCTCGCTGATCGCCTTGCGTGCGATTTCACCGTCGCCGGCACTGACGCTGCCTTCGGAACCGGAGTCGTTCGCCTGCTGCAAAGCCAGCGATTTCGCCAGCTTCACATTGATCGGGCCCTCCTCGACCGTGCGTTGCATGTCACCCATCGTATTGAGACCTCCGGCGGTGAAGGCCTGCATGAGGGACTGCACTTCGGCCGGATTCGGCAGTTTGCTGGGGTCCTGGCTGAGCAGCTGCTCGCGAATCTCATCGGGAAGGTTGGAAAGCTGATTCCAAGCCATTTCACCTTGAATCGGACCAAAGCACTCGATAAGCCACTGGCGGATCGCATTCTCGTCCATGCCGTTCCCTGCTTTCTGCATGTTTTTCTTAAGTTCAGATGCTTCCATACTATGGGAGGTATGCCCAATATGCATGTAACACGTCAACTTCACGCCAAAAGCACACTCAACCGCATCGGCAAGCGCGTGGATGGCTTCTTCGCGGCCCGTTCATGGCGCTATCTCACGGGAATGTTCACCGTGGTCCTGTGTGTGCTGGTGATGGTATTGCCCAGTGCCTATGTGGTCGAAACGCCCGGCCCTACGCAGAACGTGCTTGGCGAGTCCGGCGGCAAGCAGGTCATCGCCGTATCGGGGGTCAAGACCCATAAGGATTCCGGTCAGCTGTTGCTGGTGACCGTCAACGCCTCAGGCGTGCCGGGATATCCCGTCACCAATGCGCAGGCGCTGTGGGGCTGGGCCGATTCTCATACCACGGTGATGCCGCGCGAGGCCGTGGTTCCGGTCGGACAGACTACCGAGGAATACAAGAGCAGCAGCGAAAAGGAAATGACTTCTTCGCAGGATTCCGCCACCACCGCGGCCCTGAACTTCCTCAAAGACAAGGGCTATGACGTCTCACAGGCGAAGGTCACCATGCATGTCGATGATATCGGCGGGCCTTCCGCCGGCATGATGTATTCGTTGGGTCTGATTGACAAGATCTCCGGCGAACGGCTGTCTGGTGGCAATATCATCGCCGGAACGGGCACGATGGATGATCAGGGCAAGGTCGGTGCGATCGGTGGCATCCGCCTGAAGATGCTCGGAGCGAAACGTGACGGGGCCACCTGGTTCCTGGCGCCCGAATCCAATTGCGACGGTGTGGTAGGCCATATTCCCGACGGACTCAATGTGGTGAAGGTCTCGACCCTTGACGAGGCATATCAGGCGTTGATCGCCATCCGCGACGGGAAGGGCTCATCTCTTTCGGGGTGCAAGGCCGAGTAGCGAGTGATCGGATCGTAGAGGCGCAATCCGTGCGGATGCAATCTCGAACAGTGAGCAATTCCAGCGTTCGTAACGTATATGTTCGAGCTGTGTTGGTATATTGGCGAACGTGAACCAAACGGCATCTGATAACGCTGAAGAATTCGGTTTCCAAGCCGGCGACCTGGTACAGGAATGGCTGTGGGACGACGATGTGGACGACTCGATCCGCGCCAAGATCGAGGAACTGACCGGTGAGGAACTGGTCGACGAGGACTATGATTCCGCTGTCGATGGCGTAATCATCTGGTGGCGTGACGGCGACGACGAGGATGAGCTGTCCGATACCATCGTCGACGCGTATGCGGTTCTTGGCGATGATGGCCCGTTGTGGGTGTTGACCCCGAAACCGGGACGTCCGGGCGCCGCAAGCTCAAGCACGGTGCAGTCCGCGGCCAAGACCGCAGGCATGAATGCTGCGACGCCGCTGACCGTAAGCTCCGATTGGAACGGTATCCGGCTGCGCGCCTTCGGCAAAGGCAGATAAGACTTCCGCTCGATACGGGCGGTGTGCGTCAGACGAATGAGTGTCTGCCGCAAGTGCGGCATGCACCGTGAACACGATGCTCCATGGCTTGACTCCAATAGGATTCAAGCCATTTTTTCATTGATGGAACAGGTCGGCTTGTCCGTTACGGACGTTTTCTACAATGATTTTGGCCCCTGTAGAGTTCCGTTGCCGGTGACATAGGCAACGGAACTCTACAGGGGCCAAAAGGTATGGTTATGCAACTTCGTAGAAGCGCACATCAGGGTCAGCGGCCCAAGTCGGCTTGAGCCCGACGAAAACATCGTTCTTGAACAAATCGGTTTCGAGGTATGCCTTTGCATGCTCCATGCTGTCGAAACCGTGGATAACCTGAACGTCCTCGTCGCGAATAAGGAGCTCTTTTGTCAGGGCACCTTCGATGGTGTCAAGGAACGGCTGACGATAGTCAGTGTAGACCTTTGCCGCGGCCGGACGGTTTTCCGGATTGATGACCATGGTGATTTCAAGATAAGCTTGCACCTTCATTATGAATCCTTCCGATTATCAGCGTTTTTGCTTGCATTGCACCTTTCCGGATGCGATTCGAGCATATCGTGCTAACTCAGCGAATGGAAGATATAAAGAAGTTTATAAGTTACTTATAAATTTAATAGTAACTATATCCATCGAAGTAATCATGCTATGGTGAAGATGAAAAATCGGGAGGCGTTGAAATGTACCGGAAGAAGATGGAGGCGGACATTAGGTGCCCTTTGGAATATGGGCTTAAAGTGTTCGGCGGTAAATGGAAATCCCGTGTGATCTGTGTGCTGAATGAAAAGGGAGTTCTGAGATACAGCGCCATTCGCAAGGAAATGCTCAATGTTACCGATGCCGTGCTTTCCTCCACATTGAAGGAACTCATCAACGATGGTCTTGTTGCTCGCAAACAATACGATGAGATACCGCCGAGGGTGGAATATTCCTTAACGGACAGGGGAAAATCAGTGGTACCGATTCTTCAGAATATCTGCAAATGGGCTGGTATTTTTCAACGGGAAAGCAGCGACAATGTGATGGCGCAGTGCCAGAAATGCGATTACAACAGGCAATAGAACAATCTCTTGCCGTAAGGGAATACGTGCCTACGGGGGTAAAATAAAGAATGCTCATTCGCTGATGATTGCAGGAAACCGTGGGCGATGAGGGACTCGAACCCCCGACATCCACCGTGTAAAGGTGGCGCTCTAACCAACTGAGCTAATCGCCCGCAACGCTCTACTGTACCGTATGGTGCGTCGTGCATCGCGTGTCGGGCGAGTCGCGCGAGCCCCGCAGGTATGTTCCGACGTGTTTCGCGTGTTGTTTCCGCGACATTTTGCATGAAATCGCATGGGCGTCGAATCAATCACGTAAAGTAATGACGTTGAATACTGTCTGTAGGAGGTCGATAGCCAATGGCGCAGGAACCTGAAGCCGGTAGGAACGCATCTGGAGTCGCTCGCACCGGAAAGCGCAAGTGGGGGTATGACCCTGCGCAGGTGGACGCTTTTTTGGAGCGTGCGCACATGCTGTATGAGAGCGAAGGCGTTCAGCTGACCCAGCATGACATTCAGAATGTCTCGTTCGATCTGGTGAAGGGCGGCTATGTGATTGCCCAGGTCGACGCGGCTCTGGCCCGTCTGGAACGTGCCGTAGTCGACAAGCAGACCACGTGGGAGATCTCTCAGCATGGCCGGGTGGCCTGGAAGGCCCAGACCGAGGCGCTGTACCGTCAGCTCGACGAGCATGCCAAGCGTGCGGCCGGCGAACGTTTCAAGTCGGGGGAGCCGAAGGCGCCGTCCTACGACCGTAAGCAGGTCGACCGCATCATCGACCAGAGCATGGCGAAAGCCGCTTCCGAACTTGACATCGAAAAGATCTCCCGTGAGGATGCCAAGCATCTCGTCGATCTGAATTCGACATCCGTCGCCAACGTGATCTTCACGCAACGCAAGGGCAAGCGGGGTTATGACGAACGGCAGGTGGACTATTACCTGAGTTCATGCGTGCAGCTGCTGACCCGTCTGGAGTCATACGCCCGCGTGGCCGATTTCGTAGGCGAACCCACTGAAACCTCGCAGCAGACGTCGGCCTCCTCCGATGCCAAGGAGACCCAGTTGATCGCTCCGCTGTTCGCCAAGCCTGCGATGACGACGGAACATGACGACGAAACGGCTTCGAAGCCGGGCGAGTCGTTCGATGCGCTTAACAAGGCCGAACGTGAGATTTTCGCGGCCCCGGCCATCTCTCCCGTCAGCACGCCGGAGGCGGAGACATCGGCGACGCTCCCGCCATCCGTGCCTCCGGTATTCCAACCGTCCGTCACTCGCGCCTCCGTGGAAAACAAGGCCGAGGAAGACGCGAACGCTGAAGCTCCCGTTTCTGATATGCCGCCGAGCTTCGCTCCTGCGGCCCCGGCCTACAAACCGGCTGAGCCCGCTGCCGATTCCTCGCTGGCCGCTTTGGCCCATATGGCTGAATCGACCGACGAGCCGTCCCCGGTCGAAACCTCGTCTGCGCCGTATGTTCCGGATCTGTCCGTCCCAAGCGTGCCACAGGTCAACACCGACGCTCTCGACCTGAGCTCCATGACCTCGTTGTTGGCCGCCCAGCATACGCCGGTTCCTCCGTCCATTGACATTTCGAGCGCTTCCGCACCTTCGGCGGCACCGGCTGAACCCGCCGGAACCGCCACGAAGCCTGAGGCCCCTACTGTGGAGGATGCGGGCAAGACCGAGGAGAAGAAGGACGAATCGAAGGTTTCGCCGCTGTTCCCCGGTGATTCGCATGGCCTGAACGTCGACATTCCCGATCTGTCCTTCCCGACATTCGATGACTGATCGGCAACTGTCGTCGGTCAATCATCGGATTGTCGCATCTATCAACACTGGAGAAAACGCATAGCTTATGCAGACTTCAACAGTCGTAATTCTTGGATCCACCGGTTCCATCGGCACGCAGGGCCTCGACGTCATCTCACGCCATCCCGATCGCTTCGACGTGGTCGGTTTGGCGGCCGGCGGCGCGCATGTGGACCTGCTTGCCCGGCAGGCCGCGCGGTTTCACGTTTCAGGCGTGGCCGTGTTCGACGAGCATGCCGTGCAACCGTTGCGTGATGCTCTGGCACAGGCGGGAGCTACACATGTCGAAGTGACCGCCGGACCCGAAGCCGTGGTGAATATGGCCGGTTCCGGTGCCGATGTGGTACTCAACGGCATTACCGGTTCGATTGGTCTTGAGCCGTCCATTGCGGCGCTGCGGTCCGGCTCCCAGCTTGCATTGGCGAACAAGGAATCCGTGGTGGCCGGCGGTCACCTGCTGTTCGACGCGCAGGTTCGTGCGCAGCAGATCAACCCGGTCGATTCCGAACATTCCGCCATCTGGCAGTCGCTGCGTTCCGGCACGCATGGCGAGGTGTCCAAACTGGTCGTAACCGCATCCGGCGGTCCGTTCCGCGGTTGGACGCGCAATCAAATGATCGACATCACGCCCGAGCAGGCATTGAACCATCCGACTTGGCATATGGGGCCGGTCGTAACCATCAACTCGTCCACGTTGATGAACAAGGGCTTGGAAGTGATTGAGGCGAGCCGATTGTTCGACGTGCCGCCAAGCCGCATCGAGGTGACCGTGCACCCGCAGTCCATCGTGCATTCGATGGTCGAGTTCCGTGATGGCGCCACCATTGCGCAGGCTTCGCCACCAGACATGAGGCTGCCGATCGCGTTGGGACTCTCCGCTCCGGAACGACTTGGCGATGTCGCTGCGGCCTGTGATTGGACGAAGGCTGCCACATGGACCTTCGAACCGCTTGATGATGAGGCGTTCCCGGCCGTAAACCTTGCACGCCACTGCCTTGAGGCGTCCGAAAAGCATACCGCGGTACTGAACGCGGCCAACGAACAGGCTGTGCATGCCTTCCTGGAGCATCGTCTACCGTACCTTGGCATCGTCGATACCGTCAAAGAGGTGCTTGACGACATGGACTGTGAAATGCGAGGCAATCCGCTGTTCGCATCCGTGGAGGAAATGAGCCAACTCGAACATGAAGCTCGCCGTCGTGCCGACGAACTGATAAATAAGTAGTGGTTTGCTCAGTAGTGGTTTCGTTGGCTCCGCCGACGATGCTTTGACTTACAAGGATTATTGACGATGCCAGAAATCGAAAAGCCGTTCCGAAAGACCGGTGAAGCCGCCATCAGCGAAAGTCCGCTGCACCCGCGCCGCGAATCCCGCCGTATCATGGTGGGGCCGGTGCCTGTCGGCGGTGGAGCGCCGATCTCCGTGCAGTCCATGACCAATACGCTCACAGCCGATGTTCCCGCGACCCTGCAGCAGATCGCTGAACTGACCGCAGCCGGTTGCGACATCGTGCGTGTGGCCGTGCCCAGCCAGGATGATGCCGACGCTTTGCCGGAAATCGTAAGGAAATCGCCGATTCCGATCATCGCCGACATTCACTTTCAAAGCAAATACGTGTTTCAGGCCATCGATGCCGGCTGTGCCGCGGTACGTGTGAATCCGGGCAATATCCGCAAATTCGACGAAGTCGGTCCCTCCATCTGCAAGGCGGCCACCGATGCGGGCATCTCCCTGCGCATCGGCGTGAACGCAGGATCGCTAGACAAGGAACTGTACGCCAAATACGGCGGTCCGACCCCGGAAGCGCTCGTCGCCTCCGCCATGAAAGAAGCCCACATGTTCGAGGACGTCGGCTTCCATGACTTCAAGATCTCCGTAAAACACCATGATGTGATCACCATGGTCGAAACCTACCGTCTGCTTGCCTCCAAAGGCGACTGGCCGTTGCACCTCGGCGTCACCGAGGCAGGTCCGGCATGGCAGGGCACCATCAAGTCGTGTCTCGCGTTCGGCGCGTTGCTGGCGGAGGGTATCGGCGACACGATTCGTGTGTCATTGTCCGCTCCGCCGGTCGAGGAGGTGAAGGTCGGCTGCAAGCTGCTCGAATACATGGGACTGCGGCAACGCAAATTCGACATCATTTCCTGCCCGAGTTGCGGCCGTTCGCAGGTCGATGTGATACAGCTCGCCAATGCCGTGACCGAGGGGCTGAAGGATATCACCGCGCCGATTCGCGTGGCCGTAATGGGCTGCATCGTCAACGGCCCCGGCGAAGCTCGCGAAGCCGATCTGGGCGTGGCCTCAGGCAATGGCAAGGGGCAGATTTTCATCAAAGGCAAAGTCATCCAGACCGTGCCGGAAGACCAGATCGTCGAAACCCTGCTCACCAAGGCGCAGGATATCGCCGCACAGATGGAAAGCGACGGTCAGGTGCCGGTCAACGCCACTGGACCGGTGGTCGTACCCGTTACGCACTGAAGGTCATCTCAGCCGGAGTCGGTAGAATGAACGGCGTGTCACATCAGGAACGTCAGCTTCAAACCGCTCGCCCGGCGCGGGCATGGTCGCGCGGCAGACGGTTGATGGTAAGCCTGCCCATCTTCATTATTCTGCTGGGTGTTCTGGTTTCCATCTCGAATCTGACCGCGACCACGTGGAATTACGAACCGACCGGACAGACCATCGAAACACTGGCGTCCGATACTGCGATCACCTTCGACGACACGACCGGCAAGGCCGTCGCCCAACAGGGCGACTATGAGGTGAGTCAACGCTACATCACCATCGACGCGAAACAGCCATCCACTGGGGAAATCCAAAAAATCAAAGTGCTCATCCGTGAACCGAAAGGCGCCGGCGGCAATCGGCCCGGCGTAGTTTTCATGCACGGAGCCGGGTACGGAACCTGCGACAATTCCTTCGGCGACATCGCCTACGATCTGTCCTCCGCTGGCTTCGTCACAGCCGTGCTCGACAAGCCGGTGTGGTCCACCAATGATGCGACTCGTGATTATCCGGGATCGGCCGCCATCTACGATCAGGTCATCACATATCTGCGCTCCCTCGACAATGTCAGCGAGACGAAGGTCGGCATTTATGCGACTTCCGAAAGCACATGGATCTCCTCATATCTGCTGCAGCAGGATCATGATGTGGCGTTTCAGGTGCTCCTCAGCCCCATGGTCTACTCGCCACGACATTCGTTGGGATTTCTCGCAGCGCAGGATTTCGCGCTGGTTGGCGCGCATGACGGCTACCAGTCGATCGTGCGTCGCGTCTTCAACATCGATCCGGAACTGTTCGGACTGACCAATTTCGATATCGAGACGCTGGTGCCGCAGGCCTATTCGATACCGACGCTGGTGGCCTACGGTACCAAGGATGTGATGACCGCACAGGTCGAAGGCACCGAAAAAATCGTGGATATGGCGCACAAGGCTGGCAACTGGGACGTGACCGTACGCAGCTACCCGATCGCCAATCATGTGTTGCGCCTGGGGGACGAGGCGAACACCGGCACGCCGTTCGCCGACGACTATGTCAATGATGTGATCAGTTGGGCCGTCGGCACGACGGAAGGTCTGACACAGACCAGTGAACGCGTTGCCGGAGCCGAACTGTACCAGTCGATTGCGGTACCGCTCGAGTTGAAGGCGAATCGAGGCCTGACCATCTATCTGGTCGTATTGCATGTCAGCATGCTGTTGTTGCTGCTGGCGATTGCAGTGGTATGGCTGGCGGTGTTGATCCGTAAGATTTGGGCGCGCGCACATCGGCGTCGTTACCGCCTAGGGTTCGCTCATGGTTTCGGCAATGCGCTGGTCACGCTGACCATCGCCACCATGGCCACATTGGTATTGTTCTTCGCGGGCCTGGGCGAAGTGATCATGGGCGTGGTCAAATTGGCATGGGGCAGTGCGCCAGCTGAGGATCCGGGCATGATGTATTGGAGTTGGCCCGTCATCCAGATTGTCTGCGTGGCCGTGGTCTGGGCGTGGTCGCGTGTGTTCATGAGACTGATCGAAGTGGCGGGCAGTCGAGGTCTTGCACAATGGCCGCCACGTCAAGGCGCCATCAGGGAGATCGTCTCCGGCCGGCAGCCGGTGCTTGCCTCCACACGATTCGGTCGCATATTGTTCTGGCTGACGGCTATCGCCATGCTGGACGTGCTGCTGGTCTTCGCCTTTTGGGGACTGTTCATCTATTGAGGTATCCGCTGGGGCCGGGAGAGACAACGCAGGGCGATTATCCGGAAAGGAGGTGCACATCATGCCGTTGTATCAGGACGAAGGGGTCGTGCTGCGCACGGCAAAACTCGGTGAAGCCGATCGCATCATCACCTTGTTGACGCGCGACCACGGCAAGATCCGTGCCGTTGCCAAAGGTGTGCGCCGTACCAAATCACGGTTCGGCGGGCGTCTGGAACCGTTCATGCGTGTGGATGTGCTGGTAGCCGAAGGCCGCTCCCTTGATGTGATCTCACAGGCCGAATCAATTTCCGCCTATGCCGGACCGATCTGCGCCGACTATGGCGCCTATGCCGCAGCCAATGTGATCGCCGAAACTGCCGACAAACTCGTGGCCGGCGAACACGAGCGCATGACGATGCAGTACCGGCTGGTGTTGGGCGCGTTGAATGCGCTTGCCAAACATGCGCATGATTCGAATGCGATCGGAGACTCCTATGTGATGCGGGCATTGGCGCTTGCAGGATGGACTCCGCGCTTGCGTGCCTGCGTGGTCTGTGGAGATCCGATCGATGCCGGAAGGACCTGGTATTTTTCGATTCCAGCCGGTGGCGTGATGTGCTCCGCCGACCACACTCCGGAATCCACGCTGATTCCTTG